>Ga0209026_1000282_pt1 | contig 58460 bp, 51 predicted proteins | sample AraplaCL_Col_mCL_FD_184262 | JGI IMG/M metagenome (GOLD analysis project Ga0209026, IMG submission 184262) | Arabidopsis root microbial communities from the University of North Carolina, USA - plate scrape CL_Col_mCL (SPAdes) (version 2) | ecosystem: Host-associated > Plants > Roots >...
AAGGCAAAACCATCGTGATGCTGGCAGGTTGGTGCAACAAAGCGTGCTCCCGACTTTTTGAATAGCTCGGCCCAGGCCTGCGGGTCAAATTTTTCCTGCGTAAACATCGGGATGAAATCTTTATAGCCGAATTTATCCTGCGGGCCAAAATGCTCCGTATGCCATTGGCCAATCCCCCCGGTGGTGTACATGTGCTTTTCGTACCATTCGTTATGATACGCAGGTACCGAATACAGCCCCCAGTGCATACACAGGCCAAACTTAGCGCCGGCGTACCAGGCCGGTACTTTATAATTTTCTTTTAGTGATTCCCAGGTGGGTTTGTATGGGCCCTTAGGTATTTTGGTGGTAATTAATTTTACCGCTGCCTCAACATTTTGTACGGTTGTTTCGGGCGCCATATCAAAACCGGTATCATTGCCGGCTTCGCCGATAGCCTTATTCACCGGTCGCGCTACGGGTGCATCGGATACAGGTTTATTTTGGGCTCGCGCCGATGACAGCAGACAAACAGTTACTAACGGCGTGCAAAAAAGCAGGTTGCGAAAATTGGTCTTCATAAAGGTTAACTCCGGGTTGGTGTTACTTGGTTTGATAATGTACGCAAGAATAACCACTTACAAATTAAATATCATCCTGTACTGTCATTGTACAAACAAAACCTAATATGCTGCCGTATAAGCATAAAGCCTTTTTACAAATATTGCATAATTATTAGCAAATTAGATTGTAAATCGAGGCCACCCGATTAGTTTAACTTTTGCTGTAATGAGGATAAAAATACTTCATCTGCAAAGCCCGTTGGTTAATGACAGGCTCGTAATGGACGTTCTAAACGACTCCGGGCTTGAGTATGACCTGTTCATAGCAAAAGATAAAGTAACTTTTTTAGCTGGCTTGCACAGTTTTAACCCCGATGTAATATTGTGCGATGATGAATTTCCGCCATCAAGTCCGCTTGACCCGGTTATTATCCTGACAGATCTTAAGCTTACCACGCCTCTTATTATTGTTAACTGCTCACCTTCTGCTGATTTCGCCCTTCGCGCTATCAACATCATGAAGCATGGCGCATATGATTATTTGACCAAAGACAATATCCACAAGCTTCCTGAGGCCCTGATGGCGGCAGTTGAAAAGCATAAAGCGATAAAAATAGCAAATGCCGAAAGCAATTTATATCTCAATACCATAGATGAAGTTTTCTTTTCAAGAGATCTGAACACCGGCGAGTTGATCCGGATATCGCCCGGCTGCGAAACAGTTTATGGCTACACCAGCAGTGAGCTGATTGCTGAATTAAAGCACGAAGGTCAGATCTATCACCCGAGCGACTGGCCCTTGTTGCAAAGCATGATGGTTAAGTTAAAAAACGGGGAGGCCGTTACCGCCAGGTATCGTATTATTGATAAAAATAAAGAGGTGCGCTGGCTGGAAAGTAAAGTAACACCAACAGTGTATGAAAATGGACAGGTAACACGTGTAGATGGCATTACCCGTAACGTTACCAAAGCTAAAGCCGCCGAAGATAAATTGAAAGAGAGCGAACAACGCTTTCGTGAATTGCTTGAAAATAGCGGCGATATGATCATGATCTCGGATGCCAATGGCGAAATAACTTATTTAAGTCCGAATCTTACCAAAATACTGGGGTATGAACCGGTTGACTTTACAGCGGATAATATTGGCCGGAAATATACCCACCCAGAAGATCAAAAGGCCTATTACTCGGTGTATTTTGATATAAGGAAGAATCCAGGAAAAAGTATATCGATTACAGGCCGCTTTAAACATGGCGCCGGGAGCTGGATATGGATAGAGGTTACGGTAATAAACTTATTGCATATTCCATCGGTAAAGGGTATTGTAAGCAATTTTAGGGATGTTACCGAACGCAAGTTAGCCGAAGATGCACTTAAACGCTCGGAAGCGAACCTGTCTGCCATTATTGAAAATACTACAGATCTTGTCTATTCGCTCGACAGGGATCTGTGCTTTATTACTTTTAACCAGTTTTTTAAAACCACCATTAAACAAGTTTACGGCTTTGATGTAGCACAGGGCGTGAACACCCTTGACATGCTTGCTGGTTTTGATCCCGAAGTGGCCCAGAAATGGCAGGATATTTATGCCAGGGCGCTGGCCGGCGAAACCATACAGTTTGTAAACGAATATAATTTCCACGAAACCCGGGTTTGGTTAAGCTATTCGGTTAACCCAATTCGCGAAACGGGCAAAGTAATTGGTTTATCCTGCTTTTCGCGCGATATCACCCAGCAAAAGTTAGACGAAGAAGCGTTAAAAAAATCGGAAGCCAGTTTACGCACCATTTTTAACAATACCGATATGGCGATTGTACTCATCGATTCGGAAAATAAGATCGTACAGTTTAATACCCTCGCCGAAAGCTTTGCCGAAGAGCAATATGGAATTGTTGTAAGAAAAGGCGATTCGATAATGAACCATGTTAGCGATGGCCGCCGCGATCATTTGCTATCGACGTTGGCTAAAGTTAAAAGCGGAGAGTTTGTTAATTACCAAATGAACCGCGAGGTAAACGGCACCGAAAAATGGTTTGACATAACCTGGGCCGGAATCAAAAACCAGAACGATGAGGATTTTGGCTATATTTTTACCAACAAGGATATCACCGAGAAAAAGAAACTCGAAATTGAACGCGAAAAGATCACAGCCGACCTGATACAACGGAACAAGGACCTGGAACAGTTTACTTACATTATTTCGCATAACCTACGAGCGCCGGTGGCCAATATTATTGGTTTATCCTCATTGCTTAACGAACTTAAAAATGTTCAGCACGAGTATGTAGACACTATCGATGGCATTGCCGTATCTGCAAATAAGCTCGACGCGGTAATACTGGATCTTAACCAAATACTACAGGTAAGCAAATCGAACGAGAAAGTAGAAATAGTTTCGCTAACCGAGCTGATAGACGATATCCAGACAAGTATCAATCACCTTATCGAGCGTGAAAATGTTGAGATACAATGCGCTTTTGCCAATGGCGACGCGATATTTACACTAAAAAGTTATTTATACAGCATATTTTACAACCTGATATTAAACAGCATTAAATATCATAAACCGGGTGTACCACCGGTAATAACTATCACCTCAAAAACGGTGGATTCAAAAATCAACATTAGCTATCGCGATAATGGCCGCGGAATTGATTTGGTAAAAAACGCCAAAAGCCTTTTTGGCTTATACAAACGTTTCGATACCAGTGTTGAGGGCAAGGGCATGGGCTTATTTATGGTAAAAATGCAGGTGGAAAGCCTGGGCGGCACTATCACTCTGCAAAGTAAGCTTAACGAAGGCACGCGCTTTGAGTTGGAGTTCCCGATAAACCAAACTCAGGAAACCACGCCGAATTAACGTACGCCAGTTTTCTTTTGTATCTTTAAAACTCTTAACCAAACTGACATCATGAAACAATATCTACTTCCATTGGCAATGGTTTTTGGCATTGCCTGTGCTGCAAACGCACAACAAGCCGGCGCGCCAAAAAACGACCAGCCGATTTCTAAAAGCCGCATTTTAAAGGTCGACTCGGCCATGGTTACCAAACATACAGTTACCATCAAGGGCCAGGTTGTACCCTATACAGCAACCGCGGGCAGCATCCCCGTTTGGGATGAAGAAGGCCGCCCTATTGCCGGAGTTTTTTACACCTATTATGAGCGCGATGATGTTACCGACCGCACGAACCGTCCACTGGTTATCTCATTTAACGGCGGCCCGGGCACGCCATCGGTTTGGATGGAAATTGGCTATACAGGACCGCGCCTGCTGAATATCGACGAAGAAGGCTACCCCGTACAGCCTTATGGCATCCACGAAAATCCCAATTCCATTTTAGATGTTGCCGATATTGTATACGTAGACCCGGTAAATACAGGTTATTCGCGTACGGTTAGCAAAGACATACCCGGCTCGAAATTTTATGGTGTTAACGAAGATATTAAATACCTGGCCGAGTGGATAAACACCTTTGTTACCCGCAAGGGGCGCTGGGCATCACCAAAGTTTCTGATCGGCGAAAGCTATGGAACAACCCGTGTATCGGGCCTTGCGCTCGAACTGCAAAACAGCCAGTGGATGTATTTAAACGGAGTGGTATTGGTATCGCCAACCGATCTGGGTATTAACCGCAGTGGCCCGGTACAGTCGGCGCTTAGCCTACCGTACTTTGCCGCCACTGCATGGTACCATGGTATGCTCCCGGCCGATCTGCAGGCTAAGGATGTTACCGCTGTTTTACCGGAGGTGGAAACTTTCACGATCAACGAATTGATCCCGGCCCTCTCAAAAGGTGGTTTTATCGATGATGCATCGCGTAAAGCCATCGCTACAAAAATGTCGCGCTATAGCGGATTATCTGAAAAGTTTTTGCTGCAAAATAACCTTGATGTATCCGCCAGCCAGTTTTGGAAAGAACTGCTGCGCGATAAAGGCTTTACCATTGGTCGTCTCGATTCGCGCTATAAAGGTATTGATAAGCAGGATGCCGGCGATGGCGTTGATTACAATGCCGAACTAACTGCCTGGCTGCAGGCCTTTACACCGGCAATTAATATTTACCTGCGCGGCGAACTCAATTACAAAACCGATTTAAAGTATAATATGTTTGGCCCGGTATGGCCGTGGAACAGCAATAGCAACCGCACCGGCGAAAACCTGCGCCAGGCTATGGCACAAAACCCTTACCTGCATTTACTCATCCAGTCGGGTTATTTTGATGGCGCCTGCGATTACTTTAATGCTAAGTACAGCCTCTGGCAGCTCGACCCCAGCGGCCGTTTAAAAAGCCGCCTGAAATGGGAGGGTTATAAAAGCGGGCACATGATGTATCTGCGTAAGGGTGACCTGGCTACGGCTACCGAAAACCTGAGGACTTTCATCCGCGAGTCGACTCCGAAACCGGGACAGCCGGCTAAGTATTAAATATTTGATTTTTATTAGTTAAAGCAAGGAAACAATTGTACCTTGCTTTAACTATTCTTTGGCATTAGCGACGTCTGGTAATAGGCTTATTCTAAAGCGTTATGGCCGATACTATCCAAGGAAACCCGAATCATCACGAAAATACCAACACCTCCTTACAACAGCGCATCGCTGAGCTTGAAATAGAGTTAGCCCAAACCCGGATGGATATGCATTCAATTGTTGAGGAGCAAGAGGCCGCCACAGAAGAGTTGCAGGCCGGGAGCGAGTTATTGCAAGATCTGAATGATGCGTTGGAGGCCACAAGAGATGAGTTGCAGAGTAAAAATGAGAAAGTAACGATTATTAACACGGAGTTGAATGAGCGCAACGAGCAATTAAACAATTCGCGCCGTTATACTGAGGAAATATTCAACACCATCCATGATCCTCTGATCATTTTGGATAAGCAGCTGAAAGTTATCCGTGCTACAGATGGTTTTTATCAAACGTTTAAAGTAACTAAAGAGGAAACAGAAGGACGATTTTTATATGACCTGGGGAATAGGCAATGGGATATCCCAGTGTTGCGACGCCAATTAGAAGCCGTTTTACCCGAGCAGGGTTTCTTTAAAGCGAGCGAGGTTGATCATGTTTTCGAATATGTTGGCCGCAAAATAATGCGGTTAACGGCAAGGCAATTTGATACCAATACAGATGGAAAGTTAACCTTGCTCGCTATACATGACCTAACAGCCAACCGCAAGATTCAAGAAGGGCTTGCCGAAGTTGAACGCTTGCTGGAAGAAAGTAAAGAACGCTTACATTTTGCCATCGAGTCGGCCGGAATTGGTACCTGGGATTTTAACCCGCTTACTAAAGAGTTGATTTGGGATAACCGGTGCAAGGAACTATACGGATTAAAACCTGCCGACGATGTGGGTTATGATGTCTATTTAAACCAGCTTCAGGCAGATGATCGGGATGGAATTGATAATGCTGTTAAGCAAGCGTTGCAGGGAATAAATAACGGCGAATTTAATGTTGAGTACCGCACAATTGGGCTGCACGATCAAAAACTACGGTGGATAAAATCAAAAGGGAAGGCGTATTTTGATAACGATAACAGAGCTACCCGCTTTATAGGTACGGTGCTGGATATCTCGATGGAAAAATTGTTGGAAGAAAGTACTATTGAGTCGCTTCGAAAAAAAGATGAATTTATCAGTATTGCGAGTCACGAACTAAAAACACCTATCACCAGCCTCAAAGCATCCTTGCAGTTACTTAACCGGATGAAGGCTAACCCATCGCCGGTAATGATGGATAGGTTGATGGATCAATCGGGTAAAAGTGTCGAAAAAATAAGTCGCCTTATTGACGATTTGCTCAATGTTACCAGCCTGAACGAAGGGCAGCTGAGATTAAATAAAGCTCCGTTTACCATAGCCGAAATGCTTAACGACTGTTGCACGCATATCAGGGTAACCGAAAAATATGACCTGATCGTTCAAGGCGATGAGGTACTGCAGATCAATGCTGATGAAGACAGGATTTCGCAGGTGGTTGTTAATTTTGTGAACAATGCGGTTAAATACGCTCCCGATGTTAAAGAGATATACCTCGGGGTTGAAAAGTTGGGTGACATGGCCAGGGTATCGGTAAAAGATGGTGGGCCGGGTGTTCCGGCGGAAAAACTGCCCTATTTATTCGACAGGTATTACCGGGCCGATTATTCGGGAGGCCAATATTCTGGCCTTGGGCTGGGCCTTTACATCTGTGCTGAGATCATTAAACGGCATGGTGGCGAAATTGGTGTAGATAGCGAGTTGGGAAAAGGGTCTACTTTTTGGTTTACGGTTCCGTTAAACTAGCATCAGCTGATAAAAGGTAAAGTATCGGGCATATCAAGACGCGCGACGCCTATTCTGTCATCGGCCATACCATAATAAACATCGTAACGGTTAGGCATCCCGATATCCGCACGGCAATCTATCCCTGTCGGGAAAACCACATCGGCGATAATGCCTACCTGTTCTTCGGGCTGATCGGGCTTTAATATCTGATCGGGCGATCGGTAAATAATATCGATAGGATCGTTTTCCGATAGGAACATTACCCCGGCTGAATAACGGAGCTGCTTGTGCTTTTCGGTCGAATGTTTCCCCTCCGTTACGCCATGATACAAAAACATCCATCCAAATTTCGTGAGCAAAGGGGGTGTTCCGGCGCCAATTTTAAGCGATTCCCAGGCAGCTAAGGGTATAGCCAGCGGGCGGTGCGAGGTAAATTTCCCTTCGTGCCACTTTTTATCCTTTTCCGGATGAACGTGACAGTAGGATATCCAGATACATTCGCGGTGGTGATCTATTTCGGCATCCCAGGGTTTGTGTACTTTTTCTTCGGGGCGCGTACCCGGAAACAGCGGCCGGTGCAGCATGCCCAACGCCCGGTGCCCGTGCGGGCTGGGTATAGCCAGGGGGAAAAGGCAGGCGTCTTTATCGTTAATGCCGTCAAACTCAATATGCTCATACGGCGAGTATTTAGCCAGACCCAGCCGCTCCCAATGGAACAAGTCCTTTGATTGTGCCATCGCTATCCGTGGCCCGTCGGGGCCAAAAGCCGTATAAGTCATCAGGTAATGTTCCAATGGTTCGACATAAGTTATGCGTGGGTCTTCGCAGCCGCCACCCCCGTCGGGGCGCTTTTCATAATCAGCCTCAGGTTCCAGCGCAATACCCAATCGTTCCACCCCAGCCGGATCGCCCGCATCATTAAATTTAACCCGCGCAATACCTATGCGCGAATAATTATCTTTTGTGGCTATCCGTGGAAAAAGATACAGGTGCCCGTCCTTGCCGCGTACGGCGGCGGGATTTAGAACTCCGCCCGCTTCCTGGGGATTACTCATATCCGGCTCCATAATGGTGCCGATTCGTTTCAGGGTAAATTCATTCATACTTTAAATTGTTTTTATATGTCGCCGGTGTTGGTTATCCGCCAGACAGGCAATTACAGTTTTAATCAATGTTTTAGTATCTGCCGGGTCGCGCACGGGGATGCAATCGGCGCCGGTGGTACTTGCAGGGTAATCGTTGCCACCTTTAAATAAAGCATCGCCACTAAATAACATTTCATCAATGTCGATGTGTAAAACCTCATGTAGTTTTTGCATGCCATAAGCTTTATCAATACCCGGCCGGGTTACGTCGATTGATGTAGCCCCACCTAATTGCACCTGGAACTCAGGGATCATTTTATCTAATATGGCCTTGATTTTTTTGCGTTTGGCAAACTTAGGATCCCAGGCCTTTTTGGGCTCTAAGGGCGCTTTTTGACCGAGCGCCGAAAAGGTGATCTGGCTGCCCCGGTCTTCAATTTGTTCGCCCCATGTTTTATCAGTTTTGAAGCCCGATCTTTCGACAGCTTTGTTTAGCGAGGTGACGATCTTTTGCTTTTGCGCGGCGGTAAAATCTTCGGAGTACAGCTTTTTCCATTTGCCTGCATTGTGTTCATAAAACTTGGTGCCGCAGGTTGGTAAGATGGATAGCTGATCTAACTTACTTGCCTTAGGTAATTTTGAGATGACCTGTTTTTTAAATTGGGGCCAGTCGCCACCCGATATGATGGCAACCCGGGCAACTTCAAGTAAATGGCTCAATAGCTTAGCCATTTCAGTATCAAGGGCCGCCTTGCTCTCGGCAAGGGTACCATCCAGGTCAAATACGATAAGCTTCTTCATTATTGGGTTATACACGGTTTATGCATCCGGTTGATTACCCAACACGCAACGGGTTAATTGGTTTTAGTTGGTGATGTAACGAGGTTTGAAATGATTTTTTGCTGTTAAAAGAAATATGGCGTTTTAGCTTCAAAATCATACCTTTGTGGGCTTAAAAAAGAATAATAAAGATGTTTGAGAATTTATCGGATAAGTTAGACAGGGCGTTTAAGGTATTAAAGGGGCAAGGCACCATTACCGAAATAAACGTAGCCGAAACCATGAAGGAGATTCGTAAGGCCCTCCTTGATGCCGACGTTAACTATAAAACCGCGAAAGCGTTTACCGACGATGTAAGGCAAAAGGCTATTGGCCAGAATGTACTGACAACAATTTCGCCGGGGCAATTGCTTACCAAAATAATGAACGATGAGCTTACCCAGCTGATGGGTGGCTCTACAGCCGAGCTAAACTTTCCGGCTACACCGACCGTGATTTTGATAGCTGGTTTAAACGGTGCGGGTAAAACCACCTTTACAGGCAAGCTGGCCAACTTTTTAAAAACACAAAAGGGTAAAAAGCCCTTACTGGTTGCCGGCGACGTTTACCGCCCAGCCGCTATTGAGCAGCTCAAAGTTTTAGGCGAGCAGATAGGGATTGAGGTTTACGCAAATCTGGAGTCGAAAGACCCGATAGCGATTGCCCGCGAAGGTGTGGTACACGCTAAACAAAATGGCAACAACGTAGTGATTGTGGATACCGCCGGCCGTTTATCTATAGATGAGGCCATGATGGTGGAGATTGAGCAGGTTAAAGCTGCCGTAAACCCGCACGAGGTATTGTTCGTTGTCGATTCGATGACGGGACAAGATGCTGTAAATACCGCCAAAGTATTTAACGACAGGCTTGATTTTACCGGTGTTGTATTAACTAAATTGGATGGCGATACCCGTGGTGGTGCTGCGCTGTCGATCAAGTCGGTAGTAAACAAGCCGATCAAATTTATCGGAACCGGCGAGAAGATGGAAGCACTGGATGTTTTCCACCCTGATCGGATGGCATCGCGTATTTTGGGTATGGGCGATGTGGTATCGTTGGTTGAACGCGCTCAACAGCAGTTTGATGAAAAAGAAGCTGCCGAACTACAACGCAAGATCCGCAAAAACAAATTTGACTTTAACGATTTTTACAGCCAGATACAGCAGATCAAAAAAATGGGTAACATGAAAGATCTGATGGGCATGATACCCGGTGTTGGTAAAGCTATGAAAGATATTGAGGTTGACGATAACGCCTTTAAAGGGATCGAAGCTATCATCCAATCGATGACTCCATTTGAAAAAGAAAATCCGGATAGCATTAACCAAAGCCGCCGCAACCGCATAGCTAAGGGTTCGGGAACTAACTTAACTGAAGTTAACCGCCTGATCAAGCAATTTGATGATATGCGTAAAGTAATGAAGCAAATGAGCAACCCCGCGGCAATGGCCAGTATGATGAAGCGTATGCCTAAAATGTAATAGGCGTTAAGCCGTCAGTATACCCGACTGAACACTTGCTATATTTCAATGTATAGAAAAGTGTTCAGTTTTTTTATGCGGAAAAACTCCCGCTGCGTGCATCCACCGCGCATTGCTAATCTTGACTTTGTTTTAATATAGTGTTTAAAATCAATAGATTGTGTTTATTTTGCTCTTTCCTATAGTGGTTAACAATTAAAATCCATCAGATTGGTAGGGTTTTAGCATGGGTTTTTTTAGTATTAACTAATATCAAGAAACCATGAAAAAGTTATTTAAACCATTATTGTTTGCCGCTGCTTTGTTTGCAACCGAAGCAAGTTTGGCACAGATTAATATTGGTGCAAGTACCGCTACCAAAGCAGCAGCCCAGGCCGTTATCCCAACCTCAACGGCGCAAAAAGTTGTTAATCAAACCACCGATGCAAGTAAACAAGCCGCAATACAAGCACAAGCTGCAGCCCAGGCCGCTGCACAAAAAGCAGCTGCTACTAAAGCTACAACAGATGCAACTGCCAGCGCTACCACAAACGCTGCGGTAAATGCATCAAAAACCAGCGCTGACGCAAGTACCAACGCTGCGGCATCAGCGTCAAAGTCGGGTATCAGCGCAAGTGAAAATGCTAAAGCCGATGTTAATGCCAACGCCGCTAAATCGGTATCGGCAGTAAAAAGTACGTCGGCAGATGTTGCTGCAAACGCTGCGGCTAAAAAGGACGCGGCTATCAGTGCATCTAAAACAAATGTAGCTGCAGCAGCCAATACATCGGCTGGCGCTAAAGCCAATGTTAATGCCAAGGCTCACAGTGGCGTAGCTGCAACCAAAAGCGCTTCGGCAAAAGCGCTTGCCAACGCTTCGGCAAAAAAAGCTGCAGGTATTAATAAAGCAGATGCTTCAATAACCACTGCCAAAGCCCGTGCAGCCAGTGAAAGCAAAAAAGTAGCTATAAATAGCACCACTTCCAGCAACGGTTCAATCAGCGCCAATGGCTCAGCTAAAAAAACAAGCGTAAACGAGGCTAACACAACAGCTTCGACCACTAATGTCAAGGCTGGAAAAAAACAAGCGAGCGTAAGCGGTTCTTCAACCGATAACGCAGGCATAACAGCTACAAAAAATAAATAAGAATTGTGTTCTAAAAAAATCAGAAAGGCCTACGGGCCTTTTTGATTTTTAAATAATTACCGCAATGAAAAAACTCCAACTTATTGTATTAGCTATCGCTACGTTTATTGGTATAAAAGCAGAAGCGCAAACTAATGTTACCGACAGCACGCACGTTAAAAGCCTGTTTTTTAACGCAGGATTACAATATATATCAAACTTAACGTATGCCGGCCGCCGGGATAACGCGAGCGTACCTATTTTGTTACCAACTTTTACAGTGGTATCAAAACAAGGATTTTTTTTTAGTGCAGCCGGGTATTTTGATCTAAATGGCAGTAACTCGGGCACCGAGGGGCTTAGCGTTACGCCCGGTTATGTTTTTTCGTTTGATAAAAAGAAAGAGTTGGGTGGGTCGGTATCGGTTACCAAGTATTTTATCACTAATAGCAGTCCAATTATCCTATCCTCGTTTAACGCTACAGCCGATGCCTCATTATTTTACAATCCGGCCAATGTTGTAAAAATAACCATTGGTGCAAGCTACCGCTTTGGCAAAGGCAGTACCAATGATATTATAAACAATGCCGAATTGAGTAAAGAGATTGCTTTGATAAAAACCGGAACCAACAAAACCAATGGACTAAAAATAGCGCCAACGATTACTGCTTATACAGGTACACAGTCGTTTTACGAAACATATTACACAACATCGCAGGTACAACGTGCGGTTACCAATCCCGGTGCGCCAGGCTCGGCAGGTGTATTGGGTGGACTGATCCCCGGAACGGGAACGGCTGGCACGCCGCCATCGCAAACGATCATCACCGAAACTGATACCCAACAAAAGCAGCAACAAGTTAAGCGGTATACTTTGCTTGCTGCAAGCGCTACAATGCCAATTACTTATACCATTAATAAAGTACAGCTTACTTTAACGCCGTATTTTATCAAACCATTTAACCAGGTTGACTACAACAGTAACACCAGCATGAATGGACTTTACTTTTTATTCACCGGCGGCGCAAGTGTTACGTTTTAAGATGTTCCTGACCCGCCTTTGGTTGTAACGCTTTTAGATGGTTTAACACAGTTTTTTTAACGGTAATTTCGATTTTTCGTGCTTTTTTAATACGGAAGGTGGCCGCGTCTTTCTTAGGTTGGTTAATTGTCTGCATGGGTAATAATTTTTATCCGGGGTAAATAAACATCATTTATCGCGCTAAATCTCAGGGTAAAACTCCGCAATACCAACGTGAAAATCACTTAAAAAGAACGGTGTTTTCACGGTATGAAAATTCAGAATTCATTTAATACCTTAGCCATAAACTAAACCTTTAATAATAATGGATAAACACGGACACGGACCTGTTAACAATGACTTGGCACAAGCATGTGTTAAAAACTATCACACCATATTTAAGGGGGCTCTTGATAAAAAGATAATCGATGCATTTACGGCGGATGTTATTTTTGACAGGGCTCAATTAATTGCGTGGTTAAATACATTAACCACCGATAGTGTCAAAATTTCGATGGGAATATATACTCCCGATTTTGCAGCCAAGTATCCAACAGCTAAAGTTGGCAGGCTTACAACATTTATTGCACCGTATAACACGGGCTCTTCAAATGTGTTATCAGCACCCGATCCAACTGCCCCGCCATCAGGCGATGACCCCGGTAACGGCACATTCAATTTAGGGACTTTGACGCCTTAAGAATGACGATAAGCTATTACATTTATTTTCAAATTTTAAGCCTCTTGCTATCAATTTATTTTTACAAGGGGCTTAAATTTTTTAATTTATTAGGGTTTATTCCGCTGCTGGCTATCGTTTGCATTACCGAAATAGCCGCCGTAAACGCGTTTAAATTTGGCTGGACAGGCAACCTGTTGATATATAACATTTACGTTATTATAAGTACGCCTGTTACCATGTATGTTTTTTTACAAATGTTGGGTTACAAGGGGTTAACCCGGTCTATTTACATTTGTATAGGTGCCCTGCTTTTTATTTTTACCATTCTAAATTTTTTATTTGTACAAGGTTGGGAAAAATTTGATACCTATTCGCTTATATTTGTTGAGTTTATAATAGCCATGTTGGCTTTACTTGTAATAGCGCGTCTGTTTCAGGAAGATGATAGCGTAATATTGCTAAACAAACATCCCTATTTTTGGATAAGTGCTTCAACCCTGATATTTAGCGCAGTTACTTTAATAGTATGTGGTTTACAACAATTTTTGTTATTAAAAAAAATACAGCTGGGCGGCGTGCAAATTTATAGGGCAATAATGCCAGCCATCAATGTTTTTTTATACGGTTGTTATGGCTATGCGTTTTATTTATGCAGGAAATTAACCAACAAGTAGTAGCTACCATAGTTGCTGCTGTTATACTGTTATTGGCTATTGCTATAATTATGCTGCTGCTTGCGGTTTACTATAGCAACACTAAAAAAAGACTTATCCGCGAAAAAGAAACACTCAAGGCCACTTACGAGCAGACCATATTAAAAACACAGCTCGAAATTCAGGAGCAAACGTTTCACAACGTAAGCCAGGAAATACACGATAATATCGGTCAGGTGCTATCATTTGTTAAGCTGAACCTGAGTACGGTGGCGGGTTTAACAGAAAGTGAAAAAGACGATAAAATAACCGAAAGTAAAGACCTTGTGGCCCAGGCTATAGGCGATTTGCGTGATTTGTCAAAAAGTCTGAGTTTTGATCATATATCTTCGAATGGATTTATTGAAACCATAAAGACCGAAGTACAGCGAATAAACAAAAGCAAACTGGTAAAAGTTATTTTTAACCTCGAGGGGAATTACTATAGTTTGGGGCAGCAGCGCGAGTTGGTGTTGTTCCGGATTATGCAGGAATCTGTTAACAATGCGTTAAAGCATTCGGGTGCTAAATATTTGACTGTCAGCTTGCAATACTCTACAGAATTATTTACCTTAACAGTGCTTGACGATGGCTCTGGTTTTGACCATAAGGAAGCAATGAGCCGCAACGGCTCGGGGTTAAAAAATATTAAAAACAGGGCCGGTTTAATAGGCGCTGAATATGTGATCAATAGTGTTGTTGGTCACGGATCTGAAATAAAAGTTACCCTAAACCCGGTTCAACAAAAATTCTATGTCAACTCAACCCATACAAGTAGCGTTAATTGATGACCACCGCCTTTTTAGGAGTGGCATCAGATCGTTGATCAATAACTTTAGTGGTTATCAGGTAATGTTTGAGGCCGCTAATGGGAAGGAATTTAGTGAGAAGATCAGCAAAAAATTTAAGCCCGATATTGCTTTAATGGATATTAACATGCCCGAAATGGATGGTATTGTTACCACACAGTGGCTAAAGCAAAACTATCCGGAGATAAATGTGATTATTTTATCGATGTTTGAAGACGCTGATAAAGTGCTGACATTAGTAAAAATGGGAATTAAGGGGTATTTGCTTAAAGACTCCGAACCTGAAGATTTTAAAGAAGCGCTGGACGCAGTATCCAACAACGAAATTTATTACCCGGCATTTGTTTCGAAACACCTGGTCAATAGTTTAACCGTAACGGCGCCAGCCGGGGGATTTAAGTTAAACGATCGTGAAAGCGAGTTTTTAAAATACGCCGGTACCGAACTTACTTACAAAGAAATTGCCGACAGAATGAATGTAAGCGCCCGCACTGTTGATACTTATCGTGATCAGCTTTTTGATAAACTCCAGGTAAAAAGTAGAGTTGGCCTGGTTTTGTATGCTATTAAAAACAAACTGATAGAAGTATAATTTCCAATTTTGATTTTGTATTAGCCAGGCCGGGTGGTTAAAGTATTAATTTACAGACAAAAAACAGCTTTTACCGATATTAATTTAGCAGGATAATTTTAAACTTTATTATAGGTTTAATTTAGGCAAACGCTTACATTTAGATAATAAAGTTTTTTATTCTAAACCGATGAGATTTAGGCTTTTTGTAATCTATACCCTATTAATTTGGCCATTATCATTACTGTCGCAATCTATACCACTTAAAGAGGTATCCGGATTACCAACCCGCGAGCTTTATGATTTAATGGTTGACAAAAGAGGGTTTGTGTGGATTACACATGATTTAGGTATCACCCGGTTTGATGGTATAAACTTTATAAACTTCTATAATCAAAAACAAACGTCGTTAAGCGGCGCCGGCCTGCTGGAAGACACACAGGGCCGTATTTGGTTTAATAATTTTACCGGACAGATATTTTATATCGAAGGCGAAAAAATGCACCTGCTAACAGGGTACGACTATAAAAATGAACCAACCTTTCCGCGAATTGCCCTCTATAAAAACCAATTAGTTGCCACCAGCAAAAAGGGCTTGTTTTTTTGCGATACCAAGACACTAAAATGCCGATATGTAACGTGCAACACCCACCAGGTAGGTACAACATCGTTAGCTGTGATGAGCGATAAAATTATTGCCTATGGTGCAACCAAGTGGTTTATCTATACCGATAAGGGCGGCTTGCGCCCGGTTAACATAAGTGGTAAAAACACCGCCATTGTAGCAGCAAACTCATCAACGTTAAACAATGTTACCTATCGGGATACAGCGTTTTTAATTTCGAACCCGGCGGGTATTTTGAGCAAACTGGTTGCTACCGATACTTCGATTACCGTTTCCGAGCAAAGATCCTATCAATATTTTATCAATACGGTAACCGTTGGGCAAAACAATATCTGGGTTAATACCACCCAGAACAGCTCGTCAATCATCGATAACAAACAAATAGCAGGCTATAACCTGAGTGATGAGGTAACGGATAAAGAAGGCAACATCTGGTGCTCGAGTTTGAAGAAAGGCCTTTTTGTACATTACAAGCAGGCAGATTGGGGTATCATCACCATGCCGGGCTCAAATCCGGATGATGTGGTAAAAACCGTTCAGCAAATAAGTGGAAAGTTGTTGCTGGGTACACAGAATGGTAAAATATTGATCTATAACTCAAAAACTGCGGCGATAACTGATCAGCTTAATCTGCCCCTGCCTCTTGCCCCGGTGAACATTATTTATCCCCTTGGTGGCGATGACTTTTTGATAGGTACATCTGTAAATAGCTATTTGCTGAATGTTAAAACCAAAACATTTTCGAGATTAAGCGTTGCAGCGATTAAACAGGTGGTGAGTACCGACCGATCAATCTTTCTGGCAACAGCTACAGGTTTGGTTATTTTTCCTAAAAGCTACTCTGCCGAGTGGGAAAGCGAGATCAAAAACGAATTTGGCGGGGCAGCGATACAACGGTATGTGAAACCCAATTTTTTTGCTTACAAGCAGCGATGCCGCGCCGTTTGTTATGATCCATATTCAAAATCGCTGTATGTAGCTTTTAAGGATGGCATTTATACCATTGATAACAAAGGAGTGAAGCCATTTCTATATAAGAATGTGCCGGTTTATGCCATCTCTTTAACTTATGCTTACGGAAAAGTTGTTATCGGTACTATTGATAACGGGCTGATCATTATCGACCAAGGCAATGTTAAAAACATTGCAGCCGGGCAAGGCCTGTCCACCAATGCGGTGATCAAAATGAAAGCATTTGGAAGCCATTTGTGGGTGTTAGGCGCCGGCTCGATACAGGTGATCGATCTTAAAACAATGGGATTCATTAACAACTATAACCTGCCATCCATATCGGATGCCAACATTGCCGATTTTGAGGAGTTGAACGATACAGCTTATATTGCCACCAGCAGTACCATGTATAAGGTACCGCTTATCAAACCCAAAGCCGGTATCACTTTTAAAAATTATTTACTGAGTGTTAAATTAAACAATAAGGATTCTTTGCTCAACGGCAGCAACAGTTTCCATTGGTACGATAACGACCTGCAGTTTAACCTGGGTGTACCGATCTATCATAACGCCAGTTATATTTATTTTAAGTACCGGTTAAAAGATGGTAATAATGCACCATGGCAGGTTACCAAGCCTGGCGAGCGCAGCATTACGTTCCCATCTTTAATGCCGGGCAATTATGTTTTCGAAGCGATTGCACAGCACCCGCAAATGGGTCCGGCTGAAAGCCCCGTGGAGTACAAGTTTTCGATTACGCCGCCATGGTGGCAAACCTGGTGGTTTAGAACCATCATTATTTTAATAATAACCGGTATCGGTGCATTTATTGTGCGCGTATATTATCTGAACCGTTTGAGCAGGCAAAAGATAGCTTATGAAAAGGAATTGGCGATACAGGATGAGCGCCATAGGATAAGCAGCGAGATGCACGATGATATTGGCGCAGGCTTATCGGCCATCAAGCTGTTTGCCGGTATGGCGAAAACAAAATCCGACAAAAACAATGTGCTGGAGGTTGATAAGATTTACACCATGCTAAGCGACCTATCGGATAAAATACGCGAGGTTATATGGAGCCTTAATGTTGATAATGACAGCCTCGAAAACCTGTTGTATTACATCCAGTTTCAGGCCACTAAAGTTTTTCAATACTCCGATATTGATTTTGATACCGATATGCCCGAAGCGGTGCCGGCCGTGGTAATCAATGGTGTGATGAGGCGTAATGTTTACCTTATCATTAAAGAGATGCTCCATAACGCCCTTAAACATTCGAAAGCAAGTAACGTCACCCTTAATTTTGATATACAGCAGGATGATTTGGTGGTTGTTATCAACGATAATGGCGTGGGTATTAAAAACTCCAAAGGTAACCCGGATAGCATGGGGCTAAAAAGCATCACCCAGCGTATCCAAACACTTAAAGGTAAGATGACCGTTAACAGCGATAACGGTACCCATATCACCTTTAGCATACCACTGGCTAATCTAAAGGGCATTTAAAATTTATCTCGCGAAGGATTGTGTTTTGCTAAAAAAATTAGCAAATTTGTACTATGTCGCACGAGGAGAATCCGGAGTATTTTAAAGGTAGAGGGGCACAGGTTAATACCCATAACAAGTTTGTGAAAAACAAATATGTGCTTGAACATATCGAGGGCCTTGATGAACCGATGCTGGAAAACTCCAACACACAGATATTTGAAGAGCACGCCAAAAAAATTGTAAGCGAATCGAACAGTCCCGACTTGCACTTTATGCATTCCATTAACCCCTACCAGGGTTGCGAGCATGGCTGCATCTATTGTTACGCGCGTAATACCCACGAGTATTTTGGCTTTAGCGCCGGGCTTGACTTTGAGCGAAAGATCATCGTAAAGCGCAATGCCGCCGAATTACTTGAAGCGCATTTTAATAAAAAAAATTATGAACCCGTATCGATACTGCTATCCGGAAATACAGATTGCTACCAGCCATTGGAGCGCAAATTAAAAATCACCAGGGCCTTATTGGAAGTGTTTTTAAAGTACCGCCACCCGGTGTCTATCATCACTAAAAATAACGTGATACTGCGCGACCTGGACATTTTAACGGAGCTGGGCAAACTTAGTTTAGTACATGTTAACGTATCGCTCACATCGCTTGATGAGCAGTTGCGGCAAAAGCTTGAGCCGCGTACTATTACCGCGACCGGCAGGTTGGGAGTTATTCAGAAACTATCAGAAAGTGGTATCCCCGTAAGGGTAATGGCCGCGCCTATCATTCCCGGTTTAAATAGTAACGAGATACCTGATATTATTAAGGCTGCGGCAGATCGGGGAGCTTTGGCGGCTGGTTTTACGATTGTAAGATTGAACGGCAGCATCGGTGAGATATTTACCGATTGGGTGCAGAAAGCTTATCCCGACAGAGCCGAAAAGGTGCTGAACATGATCAAGGCATGCCACGGCGGGACTTTAAACGATAGCCGTTTTGGTACGCGGATGAGCGGCGAGGGAAACATTGCCCAATCCATACATCAACTATTTAGGATGAGCTGCAAGCGATTTTTAGCCGGCAGGGAAATGCCGGAATATAACCTGAGCCTGTTTACACCTCGTAATGGTAAACAAACGGAGTTGTTTTAGTTATTTGCCCCCGAACGTTTGAGGCCATCTTTTGCCTTTTGTTGCAAGCTGTTTTTAAACTGGGTGTTTTTAAAATCAAAAACCATGTTGTAGGCTGCACGGGCGTGCGCAAAATCTTTACGCTCCTCGTAAATAATGCCTATGCGTATAGCCGAACTGGCGGCGTAGTGGTACGTCGACGCGCGGCCGATGGCAATCGCGCTGTTATAGTATTTAATGGCTTCGTCGTTTTTATCTATGGCATCGTAAATACGGCCCAGGCGATAATAGTATTCTATTTTATCGCGGGGCAGGCTAAAATCGTTTACTGTTTTGTTGCTTAAGGCAGCAACTGCTTTGGTGTAAAAGCCACCATCGCATAATAAACGGGCTCGCAGCAGGTTAACGTCGGGCGCATTATCATTAGCCTCATCCAAAGCTTGCTTATCTTTATCGTTATATAAGTTCCCTTTGGTTTTAACCAGATCGAGAAATGCACGATAACGTTTCGTATCGCCCTCGAGCAGGCATTGCCAGGCCAGATGTAGATAAGCATCTTTAATAAAATTTACGCCAGTGTAGGTTTTTAAAAACTTATTGAAGTAGTTATTTGAATCATCATCCTGCCGGTTCATTTTGGCTATGGCGAGCAGGTAATCCATATAAGCGTAGGGTTGGTATTCGGGGCCTTGTACGCGGTTTTGCAATAAACCGATTGCCTCGTTGCTATGGCCGGTACGCAAGGCTACATAGCCAGTTATATACGATTTTAAAAGGCTCGAGCTATCGATATTGCTTACCAGGTGAATCATTTTGCTGTAGGCCAGCGGATCGTTAACGACATCGGTTTGGATATAGGTTAGATAGAACACCAATTCATCATAACTAAAGGCGTATCCCGATTTTTTTAGTGTCTCTGACAATCTTTCGAGCATGCTAATGCCGGTTTGGGTATCGCCTTTAATCCCCAAAAATGCCAGGATGCTTTTTAAGGGGCTGCCAGGTAATGAGCCCAATAAAACATTGACAACGCCCAGTGGAATTTGGTTTGGTAAAAAATTTGGGAACTTTTTATTGTTGCTTTGCAGCAGGCGGTAAGCTTTGTTGATCTCGAAGCCGGCTGTGGTATATTCAGCGAACCGGCTATGGAGCAATGCCCATTGCAGGTTTACCTGCGCTATGGAGTAGTTATAATAGGGCGAGTTTTCATCCTCTTCTTCCAGTTTGTCGATCCGGATACCCTTATTTGCCTGTAGCTTGTCGAACTGGGCACGATTTTCGGAAGTTAGAACGGTAAAAAAGTCGTAATAGTTATCGAGCAGGATGGTTATAGCATTTTGGGGATGCAGCGCCTTTTCTTTGTTAATAAGCGCCCTGGCCTCGTTTAACCGCAGGCCCATTAAGCTTTTATAAGCCTGTGCGCAATTGCTATTAAAATCGAAATTGGCAAAAGCATTGGCTTTAACCAAAAATAACAGAACAAGTACTAAAAAGAATTTTCGAAACATTAGTTAAAAAAAAAGCGCCTAAATATTAGGCGCTATATGTTATTGTTAGAAAACGTTACTTAAACAGTCTCGGCTTCTAAGGCCATTTGTTCATCAACCAAAATACGGCCACAATGTTCGCACACAATGATCTTTTTTCTTTGGCGAATGTCGGACTGGCGCTGAGGCGGGATCTGGTTAAAGCAACCTGAGCACGAATCGCGCTGAATGGTTACTACCGCTAAACCGTTTTTCGCGTTTTGGCGCAAACGGGTGTAAGCTATCAGCAAGCGCTCTTCGATACCGTCTTTGGCTTTTTCGGCCAGACCGGTAAGCTCTTGTTCGTCTTTCTGAGTTTCGGCAGTAATAGTATCCAGTTCGGCTTTCTTAACGTCAAGATCATTTTGGCGGCCTTCCAGATCGGCTACAGCTTTTTCGTAGATCTGTGTTTTGGTCACGATCTCGAAGCCGTACTCTTTTATTTTTTTCTCGCTTACCTGTATATCCAAGCCTTGAATTTCAATTTCTTTCGAAATCGCGTCGTATTCGCGGTTGTTTTTTACTTCGTTAAGCTGGCCTTCGTATTTTTTGATATTGGCCTGAGCCTCTTTGATCAGGTTTTTGCGGGTTACGATCGCATCTTCCAGATCATCAAGTTCACTTTTAATTTTTTCTATGCGAGTTTCTAATCCAGCAACTTCGTCTTCCAGATCCGAAACTTCCATCGGAAGTTCACCTCTAACCTGGCGTATTCTGTCAATCTTTGTGTGGATTGTTTGTAGCTCGTATAAAGCTTTAAGCTTTTGTTCTACGGTTTGTTCCATTAAATCAAATATTTGATGGGGTTTGTATTTACTTCTGTTAAACGGACGGCAAAGTTAACAAATTTTTTCCGGATAATTTCAACTATTAAATTCTGCGTAAATTGCTCACTTTCAAAATGTCCTATGTCGGCAATAACCAGCTTTTCTTCGGCATCAAAAAACTCGTGATATTTAAAATCGGCGGTTATAAAAACGTCGGCACCGGCGGCAATTGCCTGCTTTAATAAAAAGCTGCCCGAGCCACCGCAAACCGCCACATTTTTAACGGTTTTGCCCCGCAAATGAGTATGGCGGATAACCTGTGCATTCATTTTATATTTTACCATTTGTAGAAATTCGGCCTCGGGCATAGCGGTTTCCAGCTCCCCTATCATACCCGAGCCAACTTCATACTGGTTGGTGATGGGATAGAGATCGTAAGCAACCTCTTCGTAAGGGTGCTCCATAAAAAGTGCCATCAGTATTTTGCTTTCGAGAGTTGCCGGGTAAACAGTTTCGATACGGACTTCGGCCTCGCGATGTTGTTTGCCGGGTTCGCCAACAAAAGGGTCGGTTCCTTCGTCGCCTTTAAACGTGCCGATACCTTCGGTATTAAAGCTGCACTCGCTGTAATTGCCGATGTTGCCTGCTCCTGCTTCAAAAAGAGCTGCCCGCACTTTCTCCGCGTAATTCGTGGGTACATAGATAACCAGCTTTTTAAGCAGGTTGGGCTTGGGCGATAAGATCCGGCAATCGGTTAAACCTAAAGTTTCGCAAATGCGGGCATTAACGCCGGTTGATACGCTATCCAGATTGGTATGAATAGCATAGATGGCGATGTTGTTTTTGATGGCTTTTTCCACAACCCGCTCCACATAGGTTTTGCCGTTAAACTTTTTTAAGCCGCTAAACACGATCGGATGGTGCGATACAATAACCTGGCAACCTTTGGCAATGGCTTCGTCTACCACAGCTTCGGTACAATCTAACGACACCAAAGCCTGCTGTATCTCTTTATCCGGATGGCCCACAATAAGGCCACAGTTATCGTAACTTTCCTGGTAGGCAAGCGGTGCTATGCTTTCGAGGTATTGGGTTAATTCAAAAAGTTTCATTCGCACTAAATTAGTACAAAATGCATAATATCTGTGTGGCTGAGTTTTTTAAAATTGAGTTAATAAAAAATCGCTATTGTAAATATATTTCCCCAATTCCACAATTTTCCCCAGTTGTGAAACACCCCGGATTTTTGGGATATGCCCTTTATCGTTGTTTTAAGCCACTTTTTGTTTTTGGTATTTGTTTTGGATGAGGTTTAATACCTAATTAATAAAAAATTAAATCTCTTTCCCCTAATTGATTTAAACTGTAACAGATCCTTAACTAAGGCCCGGCTATCCGACACGCGGATACCGGGCCTTTTTTTGTTAATATAACCCAAGCTCAAACAAAAACGGCGTATTGACCATTGTTGCTACATCATCAGTAATTGTAAATGAACCTGTACGAACAGCATCCATACTGGCTAATGAAGGATGGCATCGTGGCGCAATATCCTTCGCTGGATAAGGCACTACCGGTTGATGTGGCTATTATGGGCGCAGGCATCAGCGCGGCGCTAACCGCGTGGTACCTTAAAGATGCCGGCCTGAGTGTGGCGGTTTTAGACAGGCGGCACGTGGGTATGGGTAGCACAGCGGCAAGCACCGCCTTTTTACAATATGAGATAGATACGCCGCTAACCGAACTTAGCCGTTTGGTTGGCGAAACCAACGCGGTTAAAAGCTATGATTTATGCCGCAAAGCAATTTATGATATTGAACATTTATGCAAGGTTTTGAAACCCGAATTTGACTTTCACCTGGTGCCGAGCCTGCAATATGCTACTTTTAAAACGCATGTTGCTGATTTGAAAAAGGAGTATGAATTGCGTAAGAGACATGACTTTGAGATAACGTGGCTGGAAAGCGCCGACATTAAAAAGACCTTTGGATTTGAAGCGCCAGGAGCGGTTTTTAGCGCCGATGGCGGCGAAGTGGATGCTTACCTGCTTACGCATGCGCTTTTTAAGGGTTTTTGTAAAAAAGGACACCAGGTTTATAACAATACGGCCGTTAAGCAGATCGAACATCGCCGTAATGGCGTTACTTTACAAACCCATACGGGTTTAACGGTTAAGGCCAAAAAGCTGGTGATTGCCTGTGGTTACGAAAGCCTGCAATATGTGCCTAAGAAGATAGCCGATATACATTCGACTTACGCGCTGGTATCCGAACCGTTGCCCGATAAATATTTTTGGCATCAAAACAGCCTGATCTGGGAAACCGCGACACCGTACATGTATTTCCGCGTAGTGAGCGAAAACCGCATCCTGGTGGGCGGGCGCGACGATCCCTACCATCATCCGCACATTAAGCCATCAACCATCAGTAAAAAGGCCCAACAGCTTACTACAGCGTTTCGTAAAAAAATGCCCCATATCCCGTTGAAAGCTGACTTTAGCTGGGTCGGCGCTTTTGCCACAACTAAAGATGGTTTGCCATACATCGGCAGTATACCCGAACGACCGAATACTTATTTTGCCCTTGGCTTTGGCGGCAATGGTATCACTTTCAGTGTTATTGCAGCTGAGATCTTGCGGGATCTGATAACAGGAAAAAAGAATGAAGAGGCCGGACTGTTCAGGTTCGACAGGTAGACCATCCGGATCAATAATTAAAAACCAACATATCCCACTGTTTTAAAGCCCACTTTATTTCAAAATTACTTTCTCCTGATATTTTTAGTTGTATATTTGTAAGGTAAACTTACAAGTTTAGCTGACAACAAATGAACAATCAAAATTTGCACCTCGCATCCGAACTCAGGTCGGTATTGATCAGGCTTTATAAAAAGCTTCGCAAAAAATCAGTTTCGGCCGAAAAGCTGTCGTTAACGGAACGATCAACCATATCGCTCATTTATAATAATGGCACTATGCTGGCCAGCGAGCTTGCGCTGATGGAGAAGATTACCACGCAATCTATGTCGCAGGTGGTGAACCATTTATTTGAGCTTGGGCTCATTGTAAAAACGCCATCGGAGACGGATAAGCGTAAAGTGTTGATCTCGCTTTCGGACACAGGTAAGGAAATCATAGAAAAGGCCCGCACCGAAAAAGATGAATGGCTGAGCGATGCTATTGCCGAAGCGTTAACGCAAGAAGAGCATAATGCTTTAACCAAGGCATTGGGCGCGTTAACCAAGCTGGTTGATTTTGATTAAGTAAATGTGCAAATGAAAAAAATAGTTTCCTTTTAACCGCGAGAGGGAGTTTTAAAATTGAAAATAATAAAGAGGGAGAGGAATGAGGGCAATACATATAGACACATTCAGAGTTTTTAAGAGCCGGAACTACAGGCTATACTTTTGGGGGCAATCCATATCGTTGATAGGCACATGGATGCAAAAAACAGCAGTAAGCTGGGTTATTTACTCGCTTACCCATTCAAAATTTATGCTGGGCGTTTCGCTTTTCGCGAGCATGTTCCCTTCGTTTTTATTTTCGTTTTTAGGTGGTGTTGTTGCCGACAGGTATAACCGGTTCCGGGTACTGCTGGCAACACAGGTAGCCAGTATGTTACAGGCGGTACTGCTAACCGCGCTGGTGTTTTTTAAGCATTACGATGTTTGGGAAATTATCGCGTTAAGCGTAATGCTCGGTATTATCAATGCTTTTGATGTGCCGGCCAGGCAATCGCTGGTGTACGAGATGGTTGAAGATAAGAACGACCTGCCGCAGGCGCTGGCGCTCAACTCATCTATGGTTAATTTGTCGCGCCTGATCGGTCCGGGCATCGCGGGCTTTATCCTCGAGAAATTGGGAGATGATGTTTGTTTTGGGTTAAACTCATTGAGCTTTATAGCTGTTATAGGTTCGCTGCTGCTGATGTGCCTGCCTAAGCATGTTAAAAAACCACATACTAAAAATGTATTTGGCGAGCTGAAAGAAGGCTTTGTTTATATCAAAAACACGCCATCCATCGCGTTTATTTTGATTATGCTGGCGCTGATCAGTTTGTTTGTATTGCCATTCAGTACGCTGATACCGGTATACGCCAAAGATATTTTTAAAGGAACAGCTACCACCTTTGGTGTGATCGACAGTGTGATCGGTTTGGGTGCCTTTTCGGGGGCTATGTTTTTGGCGTCGCTCAAACCGGGTAAAAACTTAAAGAAGATACTGGCCATTAACACCCTGATATTTGGCGCAGGGCTGGCGCTGTTTTCGCACGAAACCTTCTACCCCCTTGCATTGGTGTTTGCTATAATTGGCGGTTTTGGTATGATGTCGCAAATCACTATCAGTAATACCTTGATACAAACTACGGTTAATCCGGATATGCGCGGCCGGGTGATCAGCTTTTACGCGATGGCGTTTTTTGGGATGCAGCCCTTGGGCGGACTGATCATCGGCTGGGTATCGCAACGCATTGGCGTACAGGATACCGTTTTGGCCGAAGGCGGTATAGCGCTTATCATCGGCCTGCTGCACCTGCGCTTTTTAAAGCTGAATAAAAAGAAAATGCGTTCGCTGCGGGCACAGGTGGGCTTGTTGTCGAACCCGGTACATCCCTTAGAAACAACATAAAGCTATTTCGAAATTCGGATTTTCGATTTCGAATTTATTGAAGATGTTTTAAATAAATAATCAAGTTAATAACCTGATTTTCAAATCCAAAATCCGAAATGAAAACATGATAACCGCATTAGATGAAAAAACAGCGCTTGTATTAATTGACCTGCAAAAAGGCATTGTCGGTTACCCCGTTGTACACCCAATAGCAGATGTTTTGGCCAACGCCGCGAAACTTGTAGCGGCTTTCCGCAAGGCGGATTTACCGATAATTATTGTAAATGTTGATCCAAGCAAAAACAAAGCGGCTAATACCCGCAAAGATGCGCAACAGCGCAGCTTGGGCGAGATACCTGCCGAATGGCTCGAAATAGCGCCGGAGATAGAAACGCAGCCCGGTGATATTTTTATCACCAAGCAAACCTGGAATGCCTTTTACGAAACCGCTATTGATGAGGAACTGAAAAAACGCGATGTTACAGGCATTGTCCTAGCGGGAGTATCGACCAGTATTGGCGTTGAAGGGACGGCGCGGGCTGCCTTTGAACGTGGATATAACATCAGTTTTGCTATCGATGCCACTACGGATACGGTTGCCGAAGCACATGAGCGCAGTGTGAAATATATATTTCCGCGGATGGGCGAAAGCGGCACAACCGACGAAATTATCGGGCAGCTAGGTTAAAACCTATCGGCCCATTTTAACAATGTGGTAGGCCTCGGTCATCACCTTTTGGTTATAGTCGGTTGTAATGGTTTTATTGTTTATAGTGTCCATAACCGTCATCACCCCGAAAAAGCCGTAAGTAAAAAAATAAAGTACGCCCATCGTGGTTTCGCCTAGTACGATACGATGGACGCCTGCGATACCCAAAAAGCCCAGTATGGTGAGCAATAGTATGTCCTGCGGGTTTTTGCGTTTTGTGATGTATAACTCATTAAATGCTTGTACCTGGTTATCGTCCAGATCGGCGGTGGCTTGTTGTAAAAGAGTGATCTCCCCGGCGGTGATGCCCGGCAATGAAAAATAGCGATTGGTTTGCTGCGTGTCCATCCTATTTAATGTTATCTTCAATTAGCCATTTTAGCCATCTGGTAACTTTCGTAAACCATGTTACGGTTATAATCGTTGGCAAGCGTTTTATAGTTTACCAGATCGACAATGGTACCGATGATGCATAAACCACCTGTTAAAAAGTATAGTATGCCCATACCTACCTGTCCTAACGCAAAACGTTGAATACCGGCAAGACATAAAAAGCCCAGCAAACAAAATAGCAGAACATCACTCGGGTTTTTGCGTTTGCTTACATAGATCATTTGAAAACTGCGCAGTTGATTTTCGTTCAGGTCGGCAGTGGCCTGCTGCAATAAGTGCAATTCCTCGGGTGTTATACCCGGGAATGAAAAATATGGGTTGTCAAATTTGTTGTTCATCATGATAATTAGATTGAAAGGTTAGCTAAATGTAACAAAAACCTTTGAAAATAATTGAGTTATGCGATAGAAAATGATGGCAACCGCAGGTATACCCAGCCAATGCGCATGCAACGAGGCCGAAACCTGCCCGTGAAAAAGGTAAATAATACTGTGGCCAAGGCCGCAGCCGGGGCACCAGTTAAAGCCGATTAGTTTTAAAGGGCATAGGGTAAAATGAGTATCGCTGGTGGGATTGGCGAGGGATAAACATAACAAAGCCGCAACCCAGAATATCAGTTCGAAGTTGCGGCTTATTACTTTAATCATTTATAAGTTTTTGCTTCTGCTCATTATCAATAGCGATACGACAAGCGAAGATAATAATCCAACTAAAAGAGCGCCAAATATTTGTCCCGAAAAATCGGTTATGCTGCCGGCTGTAACATAGTTGATAAACAGGATGGCAAAAAAGATGGAGATAATACCACCTACCAGCAAGATCTTCCAGCCTTCTATCAGGGCTTCTAAAAAGGTGATGTGGCCACCTTTTTCGTTTTCGCGATAACTGCGCACGCCCAAATACAATCCAACAAGCGGTATGATCACAGAAGTCATCTCGATAGGCTGAAATTCGGTCGTCGGCTTTGTAGTGATGCCCAGCCTGTGCATGGCAAATATCCAGATTCCGCTGAGTACGCCAATGATGGCGCCATAAATTAGTGCATTCTTCATAATATATTGAGGTTTAGTGAAAACTTGTTAACCGGCTATTTTATTTAAATATACCATTTTATTAATTCATATATATGTTTTCAAATAAAGGAGATTAAGGCCCTGTTTGTTTTAAAATACTGTGTTTTTTTGACCGAAACATCTTTCGGCTTCCGCCGTTCTTTTTTAATTATATTTGCACCGTTTTGAATATTCGTGACATTTTAGAGCGCTACAAAGGCGACGAACGGATACAATCGTTAGCCAAAGCGTTAAACACTTCCAAAAACCCGAGGGTACACCTGCGGGGTCTTGTCGGATCGAGCGATGCGGCCATGGCGGTAGCTTTGTATTTTTTGAAGCACAGCCACATGCTGTTTATCCTGCCCGACAGGGAAGAAGCCAGCTATTTTCAATCGGACCTGGAGAACCTGTTGGATAAAGAGGTGTTGGTTTTTCCGTCATCATACCGCAAACCTTTCGAATTTACACAACCCGATAGCGGTAATGTTTTGGCACGTGCCGAAGTTTTAAACGAACTGAACCACGAGCAGGCATCGGGCTACGGACAACTGATCGTTACCTATCCGGAAGCTCTGGCCGAAAAGGTGATCGACCGGGCATCGTTAGAGAAAAACACGTTAGAGATAGCCGTTAATAATAAACTGAGCATTGAGTTTATCAATGAGTTTTTAATTGAGTACGATTTTGAACGGGTTGATTTTGTTTACCTGCCGGGGCAGTTCTCCATCCGTGGTGGTATTGTAGATATCTTTTCGTTTTCGCACGACCTGCCCTACCGGGTAGAGTTTTTCGGTGATGAGATCGAATCGATACGGACATTCGAGATCGAGAGCCAGTTATCGGTTGAGCAGGTGAAGACCATCACCATCGTACCCAACGTACAATCGAAGTTTTTAACTGAGAACAATATTAGCTTGCTCGAATATATCGATCCATCAACAACCGTATGGATAAAGGATGTACAGTTTACGCTGGATATCATCCAAACCGGACATAAAAAAGCAACGCAATTGTGGAAAGCCTTATCGGCAGAGGATAAAAATCAGAACCCCGATTGGATAGACCCTAAGTTTGCTTTTACGGATGAAAAAATGATCGCCGACCAATTCCACGATTTTGGCATCATCGAGTTTGGTAAACAGTTTTTTTATACGGCAACGGACAGTATCCAGTTTGATATCAGGCCGCAGCCGAGCTTTAATAAAGATTTTAGCCTGCTCATCCACAACATTAAAAATAACGAAGCCGATAAGATAGAGAACTGTATTTTTACGGATTCGACACGGCAATTGGAAAGGCTGTACGCCATTTTTGACGACCTGGATAAAAGCATCAAATTTACGCCGGTCAATATCTCCATCCGCGAAGGGTTTGTAGATCATACCCAAAAACTGGCCTGCTATACCGATCACCAGATATTTGACCGTTATTATAAATACAAGCTTAAAAAGGGTTACCAACGGTCGCAAGCTATTACGCTGAAAGACCTGCGCGAACTAAAGCCCGGCGATTTTATTACCCATATTGACCACGGCATCGGTAAATACGCCGGCCTGGAAAAGGTGGAGGTGAACGGCAAGATGCAGGAGATGATCCGTTTGCTTTACGCCGATAACGACTTGCTGTATGTCAACATCAACTCGCTTAACCGCATCTCGAAATACAGCGGCAAGGAAGGTACCGTTCCTAAAATGAACAAATTGGGAACCGACACTTGGGAAAAGCTAAAAAAAACCACAAAAAAAAAAGTTAAAGATATAGCCCGCGACCTGATACAGCTTTACGCGGTACGCAAAGCGCAAAGCGGCAATGCCTTTTCGCCGGACAGCTATTTACAAACCGAACTGGAAGCCTCGTTTATTTACGAGGATACCCCCGACCAGGAAAAAGCGACCATTGATTTTAAAAAGGATATGGAATCGCCTCACCCAATGGACCGTTTGATCTGCGGCGATGTGGGCTTTGGTAAAACGGAAGTGGCCATACGTGCTGCTTTTAAGGCTGTTGCAGATAGCAAACAGGTAGCGATTTTAGTACCGACCACCATTTTAGCGGCACAGCACTACAAAACCTTCAGCGACAGACTGAAAGGCTTTCCGGCGAATATTGATTATGTGAACCGGTTTAAATCGAGCAAACAGATCAAGGAAACGTTGGAGAAACTGGCCGAAGGCAAAGTGGATATTATTATCGGTACGCACCGTTTAGTGAGTAAGGATGTAAAGTTTAAGGACCTTGGCCTGATGATCATCGATGAGGAGCAAAAATTTGGCGTTGGCACTAAAGAAAAACTAAAGGCCATGCGTGTTAACGTGGATACGCTGACGCTGACCGCTACGCCGATACCGCGAACGTTGCACTTTTCGTTAATGGGTGCGCGCGACCTTTCCATCATATCCACACCACCACCCAACCGCCAGCCGGTAGTTACCGAGTTGCACGTGTTTAACGATAAGCTGATCAAAGAAGCGGTTGAGTATGAGATTGAGCGTGGCGGGCAGATCTTTTTTATCCATAACCGGGTGGCCGACCTGCCACAGTTGGGTGGGATGATCCGCAAACTGGTGCCAAAGGCGCGGATAGGCATAGCGCACGGGCAGTTAGAGGGCGACGACCTGGAAGATGTGATGCTGAAATTTGTGAGCGCCGAATACGATGTGCTGGTAGCTACAACTATTATTGAGGCCGGTTTGGATATCCCCAACGCCAATACCATCATCATCAACCATGCGCATATGTTTGGCCTGAGCGATTTGCACCAGATGCGCGGGCGTGTAGGCAGGAGCAATAAAAAAGCTTTTTGCTACCTGCTGAGTCCGCCGTTATCGACGCTTACCTCGGAGGCCCGCAAGCGCCTGAGCGCGATAGAAGAGTTTAGCGACCTGGGCAGCGGTTTTAACGTGGCCATGCGCGATCTGGACATCCGCGGAAGTGGTAACCTGCTTGGCGCCGAACAAAGCGGTTTTATAGCCGAGATCGGTTTTGAGATGTATCATAAGATACTGGACGAAGCCATACAGGAACTGAAAGAAGACGAGTTTAAGGGCTTGTTCAGCGATGATAAGCCGCGGCCGTTTATTTCGTTCACGCAGGTGGATACTGACCTGGAGATATTGATACCCGATGAGTATGTAACCAGCATACCCGAACGCTATAACCTGTACACAGAACTATCCAAACTACAAAACGAAACCGAACTGGCAGCCTTTGCGCAGCAATTGCATGATCGGTTTGGCCCGATACCCGTACAGGTAAACGAGTTGCTAAACACCATGCGTTTGCAATGGCTGGGTAAAACCATCGGTTTTGAAAAGATCTCGCTCAAGAAAAACGTGCTGCGCGGTTATTTTATCGCCAACCAACAGTCGCCCTATTTTGAGACGCCGCAATTCAGGCAGGTACTTAACTTTCTGCAGGCCAATACCCGCCGCTGCAATTTAAAAGAGGTAAAAAACTCGCTCCGCCTGAGTATTGAAAATGTGCGCAGTATTGACGAAGCGGTTGAACTATTGACCGAGATCGCGGAACCGGTTGGGGTGTAGGTTTTATATTTTCGGATAGCGATGGTTTTAACCCATCGCTATGTGGAAGCTACCGTTGTTGTTTTTTTTGCAAACGGTGGGAAGCACCTACGGAGCTGAGAAATCGTTTTCTGTTTTTCTACAAACAGGTAACCCCTAACGGGGTACGCAGCCGAGATGATATCTACTCCATTCGTTGATAAACTGACCCGCCGGCATCATATGCCTCAATTGACAAGGTAAGCTGATCGCCGTTTAAATCGATGGTAGTTACGGGGACCGAAGTATCATGATCAAAAACTACGCTGTTAACTTGTCGGTTTTGAAAAGTGGAAAACTGTTGTGTTAAAACATAAGTGCCTTGTTTGGTGATGGTTCCGTTATCGTAAATTTTGTAAGTGTTACCGGTAAACACATAGTTATGGCCATTACCAGCGGGATAATTTATTGTGCCGATCCATCCGTTAAACGAACTTCTTAATTCCCAGCTGCCCTGCAGGTTGTTTAAAATCGTGGTGGCTATGTCTGCCTGCTTTTTACAGCTATTCAGTATCAGGATAATCAAAACAAGTAAGTAAGCTTTTTTCATAGTGTTTGCATTTTATAACATTACGTTCCGTATGGTTTAAATGCTACACCCGGTAAAATTAAAAGTTGTGCGCTACAACAGATCGCGCTGATTTAAATCTTGTATTTTAGGTTGAAATTGCGTATATTGTAAGGTTAGATTGATGAGCAAAGAACAAAGATGAAAGACAAAAACATTGAAAAATTTCTTACAATTTCCCCCCTGCTGATCAACATTGAATGACTGAGTTTTGAATGATAGAATGAAATATTGAAAACACCCATAAATACCCATGTCTTTAGGAGCCGGGAGTGCGAACACAAGGCTAAGAGCTTTGCATAGCCAAAGCTGTGTGATGGGGGTGCCGAAACGAGTTTGGCCTGACTTCTAAATAAAAAATATCCCGCAAAACTCTTACTTTTGAAAACATGCCCGAACGCACCAAACTCTATTTTGCTTCCGATTTTCATTTAGGGGTACCTAACCATGCCGCGAGCCGCGAGCGCGAAGATAAGATCGTACGCTGGCTGGATATGATCAAGGACGATTGTTTCGAGTTGTTTTTGATGGGTGATATCTTCGACTTTTGGTTTGAATATACAACCGTAGTACCTAAGGGTTATATCAGGCTGTTTGGTAAGCTTGCCGAGCTTACTGATGCCGGCGTTAAGCTATACATGTTTAAGGGCAACCACGATATGTGGATGTTTGACTATTTTGAAAAGGAGTTTAACGCTACTATTATATCCAACGAGTTAGTCATTGAGCGCAACGGCAGGTTGTTTTACCTGCACCATGGCGATGGGCTTGGTCCGGGAGATGCCAAATATAAGCTGCTCAAAAAGTTCTTCCGCAGCAGGGTTTGTCAGTGGCTGTTTGAGCGCATCCATCCTAACCTGGGTGTAGGTGTGGCCAACAGATGGTCGAACCATAGCCGCATTGTACAGGGGCATAACGAGGTGCGTAAAAATGTGGAGCAGGAATGGCTGGTAGCTTACAGTCGCGAAGTATTGCAAACCCGGTTTTTTGACTACCTGGTTTTTGGGCACAGGCATTTGCCGCTTGATATTCAGCTGACCGAACAAAGCCGCTACGTTAACCTGGGCGAATGGGTGAATTACTTTACTTATGCTGTTTTTGATGGTGAAAACCTAACGTTGGAGTGGTTTGAGAAGGCCGTGGGTTAATCAAAGACTCGAACATCGTTAGCCTGGCGGATAAGGGTAGCCTCTAACGAGGCAAAAGATCTTCTAAACGTGTGCTACAAACCAGTAGTCCCTACGGGACATGTTTGTACAGTTGGCTTTTAGATGAGGGTAAGGACATCAGCCAATTCACTCCAATTGTTGACTGCCTCGTTCTTCCCGGAAGCTTGTGCTATCATCCCATAGATTTCTTTAGCTGTTTTACCGCTTTCGCGGAGATGCTTGATGGAGGTATCGCCTGCTGATTTGGAGAGTTTTTGATTATCCGATGCCATCAGTAATGGATGATGGTAAAAAAACGCTTTTAGGAACGGCTCAACGCGAAGTTTATGTGCCAACTGTAATTGAGCGAGGGTTGAGGACCAAAGGTCTTGCCCGCGAACAACAAGGTCGACATTGAAAAGCAGATCATCCACCACCGATGCCAGCTGGTATGCCGGCAAACCGTCCTTTTTGCGGACGATGAGGTTTTGTACATCGGCGGGGAGTTTGGTGGTGATGATCTCGTCGGGGTAGGTTTGCATGACGATGTCGCCATCAGTTGTGCGCAACTTCCAGTTGCATTCGGGCTCATCAAAAGGTAACCGGTATGTCGCGCACGTACAGGGCTGCTTGGTGCTGCGTGTGCAGTTACAGGCAAACAGTTCGCCCTGCAGCCTTAGCCTTTTTAGCGCTTGCTGGTAGCTTTCCAGCCGGTACATTTGCGACCATTCGGTTTTGTATTCGCGGATATTTTGCGGGCCTTCGTGCCAGGGGATCTCCATAAAGTTGAGCGTATCGAAGATATCTTGTACATACTCCGTGCGGATGCGCTGCTGGTCGAGGTCGTCAATACGAAGTAATATTTTAGCGCCTGTTTTATGGGCCAAAGCAGCGGTAAGCGCAAAGGAAAGTACGTTGCCCAGATGCAAATAGCCGCTGGGTGTAGGCGCTATGCGTGTTTTGCTGAATATGGGCTGTTGTGGCTGCATGTCATGTTGGCATTGGGCGCAATGCTAATTAGAGCGCAAAATACGTTTATTGTTTAAATTCTGTACTTTTGCACATTATTTGCAGTAACCCGCGTAAACTAAACCCGATTGCAGCGCAAAGCGCGGATGGGGTTGAGCAACAGGTAGCTTGCAGCGTAAAGCGGGGCTGCCGGCAGCGATGAAACCGGGAAATTGATTTTCAAAAAAAGATATGTTAGATAAGTTAGAAGCGATAAAAGAACGCTGGCAAGATGTGGAGCGCGAGCTAAGCAGTCCGGATATTATGAAGGACATGAAGCGTTTTGCGCAAATGAATAAGGAATATAAAGAACTGACCAAGGTGGTGGAAGAGTATAATGTTTACGCCAAGGTAATGAGCAACATTGAGGCCAACCGCGAAATTTTAGCTACAGAAAAAGACCAGGACTTTAGAGAAATGGCCAAAGCCGAGCTGGAGGAACTGATACCGCAGCAAGCCGAGATGGAAGAAAAGATCCGACTGATGCTGATACCGAAAGACCCGGAAGACAGCCGTAACGCTATCGTGGAGATTCGTGGTGGCACCGGTGGCGACGAGGCAGCCTTATTTGCCGGCGACCTTTACCGGATGTACATCCGCTTTTGTGAGAAGCAAGGCTGGAAAACCGAACTGGTTGACTTTACCGAGGGTACTGCAGGTGGCTACAAGGAGATCATCTTCAATGTAAATGCAGAGGATGCTTATGGTACGCTCAAGTTTGAATCGGGCGTGCACCGTGTACAGCGTGTGCCGGATACCGAAACGCAGGGCCGTGTGCATACGTCGGCAGCATCGGTAGTAGTATTGCCCGAAGTTGACGAGTTTGATGTGGACATCCATGTGAACGATATCCGTAAGGATCTGTTCTGTGCGTCTGGCCCGGGTGGGCAATCGGTAAATACGACGTATTCAGCCGTGAGGTTAACTCACATCCCTACCGGTATTGTGGCGCAATGCCAGGATCAAAAGTCGCAATTGAAGAATTACGACAAGGCTTTGGCGGTGTTACGCTCGCGTATTTACGAAATGGAACTTCAAAAACACCTGGAAGAAATTTCGAAGAAAAGAAAAACAATGGTATCAACCGGCGATCGTTCAGCCAAGATACGTACCTATAATTACCCGCAGGGCCGCGTTACCGAGCACCGTATCGGTTTGACTATCTATAACTTACCCGAAGTAATGAACGGTAGTTTACTGGAAATAATGGAAGCCCTGCAGTTTGCCGAAAACGCCGAAAAACTACAAGAAGGAAGCATTGCCTAAGGAATTTCACATTTTATTTGTGAATTGTGATTAGCTGTGTATATTTGCAGCCCCAACGGAGTGGTAGTTCAGCTGGTTAGAATACATGCCTGTCACGCATGGGGTCGCGGGTTCGAGTCCCGTCCATTCCGCTAAAAGAGCCGCAAGGCACATCAAAAGCGCTTAGATTACTGGTCTAAGCGCTTTTTTTATACTCAAAAATCCGCATAGTTCCTCAGCATTTATGACTCATCCAGTGACCTATTCGGTGGCTGGTTCAGAACACCTAATTTAGTCACCAAATCAATGATTAACTAATTGTAAATCAATTATTTGCAATCATAAAATTTGGCATCAAATCACCTCATTTTAACGCAAATTTCTGGTTTAAAAATGACCTTAATCTGAGGGCATATCAGACCAACTCAGAATCCTGCGATAATTATGATCCGAAGGGTTCTGGTACCGGAAAAAACACCGGATTTAATGGTTTTGGTGACTAACTCGGTGACCTATTTAAAATGTCCAAAATAGGTCACCGAATAAGAGGTTAATTGATTGATTTTAAAGCACTTGAATAAGTGAAAATTGGTCACGAAAAGCGAGTTTTCGTGACCAGATTATTAATCAGGTATTTAAAATTTAATTAAATGAAAAATGCACAAAAGTTTTCAGTCCTGATCTGGGCTGACAAAAGAAAAACAGATTCTCAAGGTATGGTGCCGCTTTATGCGCGTATCACGTACTTAACCAAACGCTCAGAAATTTCCCTTGGCCGCAAGGTAGATCCAAAAAAGTGGGATGCAGAAAGCGGTTATTTAAGAGGTAATGGTCTTGATGCCCGCGAAGTAAACGCCTGCATCAATGATTCCCTGTATGGTATCCGCCGGGCATTCGAGGATCTAAGACGAATTGAAGAATTTATCACCGCTGAAAAGATCAAACGCAAATTCATCGGCGAAGAAGAAAAGCATCGGATGCTGCTGGAGGTTTTTGATGAGCATAATAATGAACTGGAGAAATTACTGGACAAAGACTTTGTCAGAGCCACATTGACAAAATATAAAACTGTAAGAAAGAAAACGGCAGAATACATCTTATGGCGTTACAAGAAACCAGATATCTATCTGGAGTCCATCGATTATTCCTTTGTAACCGGATTGGAAATGTATTTGAAAACTGAGGATAAGATCGAGCATAACACGGCTATGCGCTATATTAAAAATCTTAAAAAGATCATCAACCTCGCAGTAAATCACCAATGGATGAGCCATAATCCTTTTAACCTATTTAAATGCACCTATAATAAGGTTAAGCGAGTGGAATTGGAATGGGAGGAGATCAATCAATTAGCTGAATATAATTTCAAAGTGAAACGATTGGCGGAGGTAAGGGATACTTTTTTATTCTGCTGCTATACCGGCTATGCATTTGTTGATGTCGATAAGCTAACTCCGCAGCATGTAGTAACCGGTGCCGATGGCGTTACCTGGATCAAAACTACCCGTACGAAAACTGCTATTGAAGCTAACGTGCCTTTGATACCACAGGCGATTGAGATCATTGAACGTTACGCCAAGCATGATGCCCGGAACATTGAGAACAGGTTACTGCCGGTCAAAAGCAATCAAAAGATGAATGCTTATTTAAAAGAGATCGGCGACCTGGCTGGCATTGAAAAGATATTAACCACCCACATTGCACGACACACCTTTGCTACGACGGTTACCCTTGAAAATGACGTTCCGCTGGAAACGGTAAGCAAGATGCTTGGCCATACCAAATTAACCACTACCCAGATTTATGCTAAAATGAAAGATAAAAAGGTTAACAGGGATATGCAGGCCTTAAAGGCACGCTTGCAAATTAATGCTGAAGTGGCTGAAGATAAAATGGAGGAGGAATTGGTATGAAGCAGGGAATAATTTTAATCGATGAAATAAAAGCTATCATTGACAATGCCAGAGTATCTGCTGTTCGTGCGGTTGACCATGAACGCGTATTGATGTACTGGCAAATTGGTAAGCGGATATTTGAGGAAGAGCAGCACAAAAAAGATCGTGCGGTATATGGTGAAAGGTTGATTCCATATCTATCAGAAGAACTTATGCCTGCGTTCGGAAATGCGTACTCTATTCGTAATCTTAACTACTTTAGAAAATTTCACCGTCTATTCCCAATTGTGAACGCACTGCGTTCACAATTGACCTGGACTCATTATCGGTTGATGCTAACGATAGATGACAAAGATAAGCGACAGTTCTACACAGATGAATCCATTAAAAATATTTGGACTGCACGGCAGTTAGAACGCCAGATTAACAGTCAACTTTATGAGCGTTTGTTATTAAGTTCCGAAAAGGAGCAAGTTTTATCAGTTGCTAAAAACGACACCATCCCTGAAAAACCACAGGACATCATTAAAGATCCAATGATCCTGGAATTTTTAGGACTTAAACCTGAAGCCGCATACTATGAAAAAGATTTCGAAAATGCTTTGATCACCCACCTTCAGGATTTCATGCTGGAGCTTGGCAATGGCTTTTCCTTCGTCGCACGACAAAAGCGTATTCATCTGGATGGCGATGATTTTTTTGTAGACCTGGTGTTTTATAACCGACTGCTGCAATGCTTTGTAATCGTAGAATTAAAAACACATAAGGTCACACATCAGGATATCGGTCAGTTACAGATGTACGTGAACTATTATGACCGGATTGAAAAATTACAACATGAAACCCCTACAGTTGGTATCTTATTATGTCTTGAAAAGAATGATACAGTTGTAAAATTTACTCTGCCTGATGACAGTAATATATTCGCATCCAAATATCAGCTTTATTTACCTTCTGCTGAACAGCTGGCCTTTGAGGTTGAAAAGGAAATCCATAAACAGAAAGAACTAGGAAGCGAATAGTGATCTCCGATCAGCCAATAAATTATGCAGACATTGTCTGCATAATTTATTGAACTAACTATGTCATAATACTATATTATAAAACTCTGGCTTTACAGGCCGTACAATGCTTACATCAGTGTTGTCTCAATTCAAGCGTATTAAAAGTTATGCCCCACCTTCTTTCATTGCTAGCAGGATATTATTATTCAAATTACGGTATAGTAAAGCAGTTTTTTTAGTTTACATTAGCATTTAATAATTAATGGTATAGACCGAACCTCTATTCACTATTTCAATGAAAGTTATCAATTTATTAAGCCGCTTAGACGACACTTTTTTTCAAGAGGTATTGGGTTCAGAGGTGTTAGGCACCCTTAATTATTTTGACAGCAAATATCTCTCCACGCAGAACCTTCACGACATCCTAACAAATACTTATACAAACAGTGAGTTGTTGCAAAATCCGATTGCTCGTAAGCACTTGGTTATGTGTTTACGTCCTGTTGAATTAAATGATTTAGTACAATTACTGGACGTAACGCCAGTTGGAAATAGTTATGAATTTGTCGCCGGGCTGAATTATAAAGGAGATTTGCAAAAAAGGCTTTTTGACTTTTTTGAGGAAGAGATCATCGAATTGGAAGTGCCTGAATTTATCTTCTCAAAAGTCGTCGAATCACAATATCCCTTATACCCTTATCAAAGCGCTGTGCTAAAAAAGCTAAGCGCTTTCTTGCACAGCGAGCAAAACAGGGCATTATTGCACATGCCTACCGGCTCCGGTAAAACCAGGACGGCGATAAGTTACATCTGTCGCTTTATGGTTGAAAATCCTGGCAAGAATGTCGTATGGTTTGCCAACACTAAAGAACTACTCGATCAGGCCTTTGACGAATTTGGGAAAGCCTGGTCTTATTTGGGCGATAGATCCGTGAACGCTTATAAGTTCTGGGATAAGTCAACCGTTGATCTGAAAAAGGTAAAAGGAAGCTTTGTTGTGGCAGGTTTGGATAAGACCTACCAGACCCTTATGAAAGATATGAATATGATTACGACGTTTGCGCAAACCTGCTCGTTGGTAATCATGGATGAGGCGCACATGGCCATTGCCCCAACATATAAATTGCTTATCGATAATATGACGGCCAATGATGCTGCATTGATCGGATTATCTGCGACTCCAGGTAGGACATGGAATGACCGGGATGAAGATCAAAAATTGGCAAATTTCTTTTATAGGCAGAAAGCAAAGTTAGAAATAGAAGGATATGAAAATCCCGTTGATTACCTAACTGATAATGGCTATTTGGCAAAAGTGACTAACACTAAACTTTTCCATAAGTCAGGTATCACGCTTAGTAAAGAAGACATGAAGTTTCTGGAAGAACATTATGTACTTCCCAATAAGATACTGAAGGCTGTCTCAGAAGACCGTTTACGTAATATGACGATCATCAGCAGAATTGAACAACTGGTGAAAATACATCAACGAATAATTCTTTTTGCGATCACTAAAGATCATGCGATAGTTTTGAATAGTCTGCTAACTGCAATGGGTATCAATTCCCGTGTAGTTACATCTGATACCGATGCGGTAGAACGCGTAAATATCATCAGGCAATTCAAGTTATCAAGGTCGGAAGAGCCTGCACCAATGGTATTATGTAACTATGGTATCTTGACTACCGGTTTCGATGCACCTGAAACCAGCTGCGCATTGATCGCCCGCCCTACTGATTCGTTAGTATTATACAGCCAAATGGTGGGCAGAGCCATCAGGGGTATCAAATCAGGGGGCAATAAAACTGCGGAGATCGTTACGGTTATTGATGAAAATCTACCAGGATTTAAAGAGGTAGCGGAGGCATTTATAAATTGGGAAGACGTTTGGCAATAATAATTAAAAAATATGGATAATTCAATAGTACCTGTAAGATTAGTGGTAAAGTCTATGCGGGACAATGGTTATAAGAATACCGCATACGCTATTGCAGAGCTTATTGATAACTCGATACAACACGGCAGTTCAACTGTAGACCTGTTTTGCCTGGAGCGTGATATGCAATTGGGCGGCGGCAATACCGTTTCGCGCATTGTTGAAATCGGAATTTTAGATAATGGTAACGGTATGGATGCTGATACCCTTCAAAAATCGTTGCAGTTCGGCAATGGTACCAATCTTGACAAAGCGGCACAAACCGGTATAGGTAAATTCGGCATGGGGTTGCCTTTATCCTCAATTTCCCAAGCAGTACGGGTAGATGTGTGGAGTTGGCAGAGCGGCGTTGCTTCAGCGCTTCATACCTATATCGACGTTGATGAAATCAGCGATGGCAAGATGAGCGATGTGCCAACCCCGTTGGCGGAGCAGTTGCCTGAAAAATGGCAAGAGGTAGCTGGCAGCTTTGGCGAATCAGGAACATTGGTCGTTTGGAGCAATTTGGACAGAGTTCTTTGGCGTACAGGAAAAACCATCATTGAACATTCTGAATTTTTGGTTGGTCGTATGTACCGGAAATTTATTCATTCGGGACAGGTGAAGATAAGGGCGACAGTTTATAAAGAAACACATCTACGAACCCCAACGGGCTTTAAGGAATTCCTGCCTAATGACCCAATGTATTTGATGACGAATACCAGTGTATCTGATATATTGAAGGAGCGTGGATTGCCAGATCCGATGTTTGAAAAGCTGGGTGGGGATGATGGTTATGAAAGAAGGTTTCTGGTAAAATATAAGGGTGAATCGCATGATGTAATCGTTCGTTACTCGGTAGCGACTGAGGCTACTAGAAAGGGCCGCAGCCCGGGAGCATTGCCCCATGGAAAACATGCCGGGGGAAATATCGGTGTTTCCCTGATAAGGGCTGGGAGGGAATTAGATTTGGATACTTCCTGGTTGATTACCTACGATCCCCGCGAACGCTGGTGGGGTGTTGAAGTGGAGTTTCCTCCAGCATTGGATGAGGTATTTGGCGTAACCAATAACAAACAATTTGCCAATAACTTTAAGGAGTTGGGTACATTGGATCTGGCTGAAGAATTGGAAAGCCGTGGTCAATCCATGTCGCAGTTTAAAGAGGAGTTGGAAGCGGAAGGAGACCCTAAAGTTTACTTATTTGATATTGCGAAACATATTAAAAAACAACTTAATATTATTCGCAAAAACCTAAAAGCGCAAGCAGCCCGTTTAGAGCGCGATCCTGCTGCACCGCGCCACGCGGAAGTTGATAACGAAGCAGAAAAACATGCAACTGAGGTTACTGAAACCAGAAAAGAGGATGGCTATGTAGGCCAAAGTGACCGCGACGATGAAAATAAATCCACCCAAGAAAAATTTGATGATCTGGTAAATGAGTTTACTAACGATAACATCGCGGAGCCGGAAGAAGTAGCAAAAGAGATTATGGAAGGCGAGGGTGAGCGAATAAAATACCAGTTTATCGAAGCTAATCTGGAATCGCAAGCATTCTTTTCAGTTGTGCCTGTAGGAGGTAAATTGATTATCAAATTAAATACTAGCCATCCGGCTTATGACCAGTTTGTGGAAATATTAAATGATGAAATAGATCCCGATGAAAGCAAAGATGTGCTGCAGAAACGCCTGATAGATGCTAAGAATGGTCTAAAATTACTTTTAATGGCCTGGGCGCGGTATGAAGATGAAGAACCGGATGGCAAGCCTAAAAAGGCAGTTAGGGATGCGCGAATCGAATGGGGCAAGATGGCTTCAGCATTTATGGAAATAGAAGACTAATTATGTTGTTTAAGAACGGTGTCGATCTTTTCAATCAATTAAAGGCTTTTATTGATGAGTGTACAGATTGTAATATCTATGTGCCATATATTAAGTTACCCGCTCTAAAAGAACTCATAGATGGTAATAATAATATTAAGGAAGTAATTGTTCGTTGGGAGCCACGAGACTTAATTACGGAAGCTTCTGATTTGGAGATCTACCCCTATTTAAGAGATAAAGGGATTACACTATACCGCAATCCAAGGTTGCATTTGAAAGCATTCGTATGTGATTATAAAAAAGCATTTTTTGGAAGCGCCAATATATCGCAACGTGCCCTCAATTTTCCAGAGAGCAACCGATACAATTATGAGTTGGCTGCAATAGATGATCAGTTAGGATTGGAGGATCGTCTATATTTCAATATGATCGAATCGGAAAGCATTTTGATTACCGACCTTATTTACGAGCAAATCAAATCACAATTACCTGAAAAGATCCGCACATTTCCGAAAGAAAGTGACTTTTCATTAAAGGTCAGCTATCCAGATAAAGACTTCTCCATCGCTTCGCTACCGATGACCTATAGTGTAGAAACCCTGTATCGTATTTACGAAACACACGAGTCTATTCATGAGGTGGAGTTAAACTGCGCAATGCATGATTTGGCTTTGTATCGCATCCCATTAGGTTTATCGCTAAATGATTTTCAACAACAATTAAAACAGAGCTTCTTTAACCATCCCTTTATCAGATCATTCTTAGGATATGTCGATGATGAAGGGCAAACCTATTTTGGGGGTGCAAAAGATTGGATACACCGAAATTGCTCCGATGTGCCGACACCGCGCAAATGGGAGATCAAAGAAAACATCCAAATACTGTACCGTTGGGTAGTGAAGTTGAGTGAGGGAATTTATGAGGTAGACCGCCCTAACCATTCCGAGCGGTTATATCGGATAGTCAGGGCGGATGATTAGTTAAATAAAGCAAGAAGCACAACCGATGCCTTCCTCTTCATCTAAAATATCCAACAAAAAGTTGGATTTCTTAGTCAGCGCCCTTTCTTGTTTTTTTGCATAATCAGACTTTACCTGTTTCATGCGATCAGGCGCGATCAATTGCTCTAAGCTTTCATTTTGCATCCAGGTATAGCCGTCCTTTTCGTACGTCATTGCCTTTTCAAAAAGCTCTCGGTGTTGCTCATACAACCAAACCCATTCTATTTTTTGCTGGTAAAAACAGAAGAAACATCCTGATCTGCTACGTGCGTAAGATGACGTTTTACCGTTAACCTGAAAATCTATCTTTTTGTAGTAAGCGGGGACGCCCACGCCGCTTTCTTCCAATATCCTGAAAATATCATCTCTAATAAGGTTATCTTCATTATCTAACAATGGGAAATAAGCATTGTCCTGTGCTAAGGGGTAAGCTGTGGTTTTCAGATAACTATATACCAACTGGTTAGTTTCCGCTACGCCTAAATCCAGCAATAAGTTAAATTTCTGATGCTCCGGAAAACTCATCGTGAGCGGTTTTGCTAAGATTTCCTGAAATTTCGCCTGGCGGTTTCCAAAGTCAAAATTATTCAACATGGCGATCATCTCTTCCTGACGTTGATTTGCCAAAAATTTCTCTACCACATCTTCACTCCACATGTTCCTCCGGAATGGGAATATGCTTTGAATGTTAGATTTTCGACTGATATAACCTTCACGGTCCTCATCGCCGCGAATGCCTACATAAGACACAACGGGGTCATTACCCACGTACCTTTCAAAAGGCTCCAGCTTTAATTTTTTTGTGCACCAGCGCGCATTGGACGATGGCAAAAAGCCGCCATACATTTTTAGGAAATGATCAAACGGGTCTTCATGGCTGTTTTCTGCTGCCTTTAAGATTTGAATGCTTTTCCCTAAATAAACCTCCAAGTTTGATACCAATTGATAGGTCTCATCCAGTTCTTTACCGGTATCGCTTGAATAGTATTCTATCTCCATTAAGGGATATAGATTTTTGAGATAAATAGCTAATGCTGCGCTGTCTTTACCCCCGGATATTCCCAAGACGTGCCTTACCTTATTCATTATCGAGTAGTTTTTGAAGTAATTTTGTCAATATCAGCTTATTCAGTTCCTTATCATCGGAAAGTTCATTATTGATTCTTGCCACGTGACTTTCAACCTGTTCCGCTTGCTGGTGGGCAACGCGCACGATGCTCTTTTGCGGTTCACTGCCGAAAGTCAGGAATTGTATATTGAATACCTGTTCCTTAGTTTCGTCAATCTGAATGGCTGATAATTCAGTAAGGCTATCCAAATCCTGAATCATACTCTTAAAGTTTTCGTAAAGCATTACCTCATCCTCGTCATTTAGGTTTTCCAGTGGCTTGCCGATAATACTTTGTGCGAGTGAACTTAACCATGCCTTATTGTCATCTAACAAGGAATCTACCCGTTGTACAAAGGTCTTCTGTTTATTCAGCAACAGGTGGCGTTTAAGGCCTGCATAACGTTGTTGTAGCTTTTCTTTATACACATCAAATTCGACCGCTACATCTTCGAACAAAATATCATGTTTAATAAAAGATTCAAAACGATCCACTAATCCATCAAAGCCGGTGCGTATTTCGCGAATGGCATTTTGGAGGGTTTGTATATATTCCATCAATAGATCAGGGTTATCATTCAACTGCTGGATGGTAAAGCCTAATGCCGCTGGAAACGCTTCAAAAAAGGTAAACTCCGGATCTTTCGACTTAGCGATGGCATGACGTATAGCTAACGCTGTTTTCGACAGCCTGTTCGTGTTTCTCGCATATTCAGGTAAGGTCCTGTAAAAAACCAAAAACGGCTTGATGGTTTCTATAAAAGAATCATTTCCAATTTGAGGTTTACTGTCCTGGTTGAGGATAGCGCGATAGCTGTTAAAAATATCCAACCTAACGCCCGCTACGTCAAAAGCTTTGATTTGAAAGTCCTTTGGTTTCTTGGCGATCAGTTCCATGGTATCATCCGTGATCGTTGGTAAGAACGACCCATCGTTATACAAAGCAAAGTCATTCCGCTTTAGGAATAAATACGATGGTATCCAAAAATCGATAAACCCTTGTTTCAGTTTGAACGGTTTTTTCGTCAACAATTCGACAAAGGCTGAAATAGATTTAGCCTGGTTTTTAGTGCTCTGCAAAAAGCGCTCACTTTCCGTGAACAATTGATAAAAACTATCGCCCGGCCTTAACGCACCTTCGACATTTTCCCGCATCGGTGAGAGGCCGTTGTCCAATAATAGCGAGCGGAAGATCATTTTCTCTGGTGGGAACAGGTTCTCAGGAATACCTAAGTCAGGTTCATTCCAGTTATAAACTAAACCTTTGAAGTAATTGCGCTTGGCCGTATGTATCGCACTGGAGATTTTTTGTTTATTCACCAACTCGTTTTTAAAGATCGGCGCAGACGCGTAAACCTCATTACATATTCGCGTTAACAATTGGTTAAAACCTTTTTTTGAAGTCACAACTTCAACTTGTCCATTCCAATACCAGGTGATATCCGGCGACCCGATATAGAGATTGTGCAGGATAAAATGGTTTAACAACAGTTGTTGATGCGCAGCAATACTTTCCAATTCACGTCGGGCAACCTTGTCACTTGCGTTCTCCTGTAATACTTTTTTAGTTTTTTCCAGGTCGAACAGCAAATCTTTAATGTCTTTGGCGTTGCGGTAGAAAACATAGATGTTGGCTGAAATATCTCCTTCCCTTACCGCATCTATGGTTAGCGGATCGACAATGCTTTCGTTGAAGATTAATTGAATAAAACCATCATTATCGGCAGTTGGCGTGAGCGCCTGCGGGTATTCAGAAATCTCGAATTGAAAGTACCGGCTTGCTCCATTGATGTAAGAATATTCCTTAGCCAGCACTGGCGTAAACTCGAAGTATTTTTTTAGCACGGTAGGAATGTCCGAAATTTCGGAAACACGGTCACCGGCTTCAATCAACGCCAGTTCTATATCAATCTCCGCTTCTTCAGACAAAACATAACGCTTGCTATGCTTACGATACCGTAATATATTTTTAGAAACTAAGTTAGTAATGAACGTTTCGGCCTGATCAATACCTAAACATACCTGCGCATATTTTTTTAAGAATTTTTCATCCAGCACCGAACCCGCTTGTGAGAATATATTTAAAAGGCCAACGGTCTTAACAATCTTCAAATAGTCTTCCAGATCGCGATCAAACCCGTTCTCTACTTGTTCTATGCCTTGCCGAATTGCAGCCCAGGATGCACCATCCGGGTTATATTTGGAGTGCAGGAAATTATAAAAGTGGTTATTCAGATAGTCAAATACCTGTGCTATACTGTAAAATGGCGTACGTTCTGACCGGATAAATCTTGCGATTCCTGTGTGATCCGTCGATTCCAAAAATGAAAATAAGGACCGTTCGTTTTGTCCGTAACTCTGTAGTGCCAAGGTTAAAATATTGGCAGAAAGCAAGTCAAGCGGAAAAAGTTTACCGGCAATTTCCTGAATGTAATTGCCTTTGAAAGCTTTGGTATGTTCAAAAAGTGATAACGCTGACTTTACTGTTTTGGGATCGTGCTTAACAGAAACACTTTGACTGATATGCTCGCTGGCAAGATATAGCAATTGCTCTACCGGCTCGTTAAATGTCAATTCTGTAAAGCGCCCTTTCACCTTCATCCATTCCTGGCGTAATGTTTTACTTAGTTCAAATGAATAAGTATCAAAACTTTGGTGGACGGTCGTAATACAAACAATGCGGTGACGGGTGTTATTAGCGAATTCTGCTAATTGTTGTAAGAAATAAAGTTCTTTTTCAGGGTTGTTTTTTGCAGCATATTCCAAAAACTTACCTAACTCGTCGATGACGATCATGAGCAAAGGCTGATCACCGTCAATCTGGTGGTAACGATTAAAAAGTTCTGATAAAATATGTTCCACCTCGTGTTTGCCCGACGCCACATCCAACTCGTTAGCAAAAGCTTGAATAATCGAGTTATAGGTACCAACGATTTTCAAAAAACGGCAGTCACTGTCTTCAAAAGCAGGAACCGTAAAATAGCTTTGTTTGTGCAACAGCGTTTTTTCTAGTGCGTTCAAAAAAGCAGATTTACCGGTACCATAAGACCCGATTAGGTTAAAGGATCGCAGACCTTTCGCAAAATCATTTTGTAATTGTTCAACGATTTTTTTGGCGTTAGGTGTTGGGATATAATTTAAGGCGCTGGCCTCGTCCCTGATAATATTTACAGATGGTGAAAATGTAACGCTCATTGCTGATTAATTAAATATAGATAAAGGTTCAGGTTTGTGTTTGAACTGTAATTCCTTTACGCCGGCCTGGTCGTTGTAAGTGATCCAATCGTAAGTTGACGCAAGAACTTCAACTTTGTCTAACAAATCCTGACGACTCAACGCGAAAATATTACCTGGGCTATCTTCGTCATTTTCTAAAGACTGTAAGCTGATAGAGTAGCCGTAGCGCTCGTTATCTAAAATGGAATAAAGCAAAACTTGTGGCGTCAGGCTTGGACGTTCAGTTTGATTAATGTAATACACACCCTTAGATTGCAGTTTTAAAAGTTGCAGGTCAGCTAGCAAACCCAAAAACGAATCTTCACTGATTTTACCATCTTCAGATTTATTGAGATACATTTTTTTAAAAACGTCGAAATCATCAGCCACGGTTTTTAGGTTAACATTCTCAATTTTGCGCAAGGCAAATGATTGAAACTGCTCCTTGGTAAACTGCATCTTTTCTTTTCTGAAGTCATTGAATATCAGGCTATAAATTGAAGAAAAGTTATTTTTTATCAACTCGTAATGCAATAGCCATAAACTTTGGTCGTCCTCTAAATAAGGATCAAAACCACCATTTCCAAATATAAAATCTGCTAAAGCTGTCGGCTCATCACTAAGGTTGATCAGGTTGAATGCCTTTAGCCAATACTTGATAGAGGTGACCATGTTTTTGCCTACGCCTAAAGCCACGACAGCATCAGCGTCAGTAAAAGACCGGTTAGCCTGAAGATGATCGTACCCTTTTTTCAACCATAATTGTCGGCAATGGAAGCTTTCGTGTCCAGAGAAGGTATATTTTACATTAAGTCCAATCATTATATGAAGTTAAGGTTTGCCACTGAAACAATGACAAACTTAATTATTGTTTTTATAAATTACTAATTATTTTAGTATTCTTTTGCAAAACAGAATACCGGTAAGAACGGAAAGATTTTGACATACAAATATAGCCTGGATTTTCCAATAAATAGCATTGGTAAATCTGGGCTTAAAGTCTTATTTTTTGCTTTTCTCAATTTGCTTTTTTAGCGATTTCAAAGTAGCTGTATAAGTAAACAAATTGACCAACTGCTGTTCCACCGGCGCTTGCGTTTTCATCTGGACGAAATCCATAAACACCAGTTTTTCCTGCAATTCTTTTGAAGACGATATATTAAAGCGTACTAGCCTGGTAATAATTAATGAGACATTTAAAGTCGCAATTGCCGCCACAAATTTAATTTCTTTTACAATCTGCATCAAAAGTTTGTATCCGACTCGGATAGAATCGGATACAAATAATTATAAATTCAGGCATGTTTGTATCACTTTATCTAAAATGATATGAATTATGGCAGCAGAAATTATAACTAAAGAAGATTTGCAGGAATTTGGCCAGCAATTACTGAATCAGATCAAGGGGCTGTTAGGTCAAGCTATTGAAGAACCAAAAAAGTGGTTAAAAAGTTACCAGGTTAAGAACATGCTTAAAATTTCTGATAATACTTTACAGACCTTGCGAGACAATGGGACTATCCCTTTTACCAAGATCGGTGGGATACTTTACTATAGTATTGATGATATTAATAGGGTATTATCGGGAGAGGTAAAAAGTAAACGAATACGTATCGGCAAAGAAGCCAAGGTCGCTTAACCAGGATCATGTTAAGTCCATGATGGTAATCATTTCATGTCTGCGAACTTATTATTTGACTTAATTATGCCTAAAAAAGTGCAGCGGTCAATATGCCGGAAAATAAATAAAAAGTAATAGTTTTGGATATTCATGCCGGGAACTCCGGCAATGTGATAAGGTTTAGGTAAAAGCTCCTGCTTGCAGGGGCTTTTTTTATCTTAAATAATCTGAAGACAAAGAGCAGTGGACATCAAATAGCTTTACCATGAGTATCCAAAACTATGAAGCCAATAAACAGGAACTTGTAGACCAGGCGGGGCTTCCCGAAATGGTGATTTTCGATTACGAGTTCAGCCCTTATGTGGACCTGTTCGATCAATTATTTGAGTTTTGCCGGGAAAACTTGCTCATCCATGAGCAGCAATACCAGATCGCTCCGGCGCGTTTCTTTTATGAGAATGAGCGGAACGAGGTAAATGCCTGCGCAATGACGATCCCCGGGTATTCGTTGATCATGATAACTGCCGCTTTGCAGGTACATTTTTACGATCATTTTTATCGGAATAATGACTGTTTTGACCGGGATGAGGTTCTCGGGGAAAGGTATGGGGCAATTTTTAACGAAGGTGATCCGCCGGGCTATATCATGTACCAGATTAGTACGCAATTTACCTACTACCATGAGTTAGCGCACCTGATACAGCGAAGTGCATTATTGCCCACCCGTCTGAATGAAAAGTATCAGGCCAACGGCGCTCCTTATGAGGAATATAAACATATCCTGGAATTTGACGCTGATTGCCATGCCGCCAATTTAATGACCTTTCATATTTTGCAGTACATCGAAAGGCACCCTGGAATGGCCGGTGATCAGGGCGTTATTCAGCACCTCATCGCATTATACGCGGCAACGATCTTCATTTATTTTACTTTCCTGGATGGAGGTGGTCCGGTATATTACAAAGCGGGTGATCATCCCCACCCGGTTATCAGGATCATTTACATCACCAACCTGATCGTTGAAGCGGCCAGGATGAACCTTGGTCAAATGGAGCTTGACCGAACCGGAATTGTTCATCATGCGTTTGATATGAGTGAACGCTTTTATGCGGCCAATCAAATGGCCAATCCTATCGAGCGTTTCGATACCATTTTTGAAAATGAATACGATCAGATCGCGGAGTATATTGTTTTTCTCAGCGATGAGGCTACGAAATACCCTGAACTTTGCCGTAATCGGGTTGATGCGAACGGCAATCCTATTTAACTGAATACGTAAGTAAAGTCTATTGCTATGTGGCGACCCGTGATTTCACCATCAAAATGCGATCAATGCGAAAGCACGGGGCGAACGGGGCGGGCGCATGCCCGCCCGCCGGGCATTCCGGCAGGTAGGCTATCCATCACGCCACTTTTAAAGGCTGTGTCCTGAAGTCAGCGAGGTTGAGGAAGAAACCACGGTAAAATAGGATGCCCTCACGGAATAATTGCCAGAGCAGGGATGCCCCGCAGTTGGCCAAAGCCGAATTGATAAACAAATCCTGTTTGGTAAGGGCTTCGGCCAGTGAACAGCTTGGGGTATTATCCTCCTGTTCCGAACTGTTCAGCAGTTCTTTAAATTCTTCGGTCACTAAGGGCAGGCTTTCAACGGGTCGGTATAATTCAGAGGCGGGTTGTGTGATTTTTTCAAGGGTTGATAAAATCACTTGACCGCTTGAACGGCTGTTGCCGAAATCCAACCAATACTTGACACGGTTGCGACCGCCATAGTTCTTGGTGAGGTGTTTTAATATCTCGCCTATTTCGTAGCGTGCTGTTACCGTATCTACACAAGAAATAGTGATTACCGCACTTGCCAAGTCCCTATCTTTTAAGGATTGCTTATCATAACGGGTCGTTTCGGCTTTCCAGTTCGTGCCAAAAAAGCGGTTGATGCGGTTAATGAGGGCAACAGACTTGTATTGCCCTAATTCGGCGGTGGTAAATAATTGCCTGCCCAAATTGGCGGTATCTACCACATCATTATCAAATACCCTGACAAATAGCCCTGCATGTCCTAAGGCATTTAAAGCATGGTTCATTCTCGCCAATGCGGTTAACAATTGACTGCCTGTTCCACCTGCGCCAATGAGGTTGATGATTACTGGATTGTAGGGTTGTAACAGTTCCTTCTGAACGATATGTACGGCAGGTTTAAGGACTTTTTTCTTTTTCATCGGATGATTTGTTTAAGGGTCAAATGACTGGTTAATAATTCCTCTTGGGGAAAAGGTTTGCCCGAACCTGCGAGGTTACGCCATAGTTCAGTAGTGTTGGACTTGGTGCTGTTGTTCCCGCTAATGGAGTGGCTGAAATTGCTGTTAAAGAAATAACGTTCCCATGTAGCCATAAATTCCTCCAAACAGGTGGTTTTACCGATGTTGATTTGCACCGTCCCCATACAAACCTGACCGCTCCCGTATATATTCAAGTATGGGGCATGGCATAGTTTAGTGTTCTCATTGGGTTTGGCTTTGCCTTTCAGGGCAAAAACGTGCAAACTATCCGCATTGGCTTTCCACAGCATGGCAGGTATCTGAAACTTTCCCGATGGAATACGCAGGCCATCGACAAAGAACAGGGTCACTTCCTGTGGCGGAGTGTACCATAAGGCAAAGCCGTTAGCCTGCTGATTGACATATAACACCTTATTGGAGAGCAAGCCTTTGGACTTTAAATAGGTGTCCTGCAACTCCTGCGAAGTTTGCAATAAGGCATGTAAAACGCTCATTTCCTTTATGGATAACGGGTGCGCATTGATGGGTTTGCCGTTCCTGCCAATGTCATAGCTTTCTACGTAAATCTGCGTTTCAGCTTCGTTGCGCTGAAACTGGTTGATTTCCTGCTCTTGTTCATGCTTATAAATCAACAGGGCTTTGTAAGGTTCAAACCTGCTGTTAAACTGGTGGGTGATATTTTTCATAATATAATTGATTTTAAAGGCATTCAAGAGGTTTCACCGTTCTTCATGGTCGTAATCGTTTAATAAATCCCGCAGGCGCTCAATCAATTCGAACAGGCGGGTCTCAAAATCAAAATCTTTGCGGTCTGTATCGGGTAGGGTATCAAAACAATGCACGATGGTGGGTTCATCCTGAACGGCTATTTCCTGAAAACTGCAATTGATCATGTCCATCAACTCATCCTGAAAACAATCCCGGTCGCTCCAATAGAAACTGATGTATTGTTCCACCCTGATGCGTTCTTCCTCGTCAGGATAAACCAAGTCCTCACGGATGCTATCGGTTACCGAGCGTTTGGGGTACTGGCGGTAAAGCTGTAGCATTTCGATGGCTAACAGTTCCCATTCCAGTTCGTGTTTATCACGATGATGGAAATCGGTTATTACCTGTTCCATTTTTTGAAGCCAAACAGGGTTTTTGATGATTGGCATGATATGCCCGCCCGCCCTTTTCATTTCGTATAGCGTATCTTCCTGATGTGCCCGCCATGCCTTTTCTTCGGCATCATTCTCGCTTTCGTATTCCGCTTCGCTTATCCATTGTTCCAATGTATCGTACTGGCAATCCATGAATGTGCCGTTCTCAGCATAGAATGGAATATCCACCACTTGGTGCAGGTAAGCAAATAAGACGGTCACCAATTCGGTGATGCGTTTTTGTTCAGCGTTTTGCGACCAAAGCCAGTACGCGCGAACGGGGATATAAAACAGGCAATGGCTTAAATCGTAGGTTTTCACCACACCTAATACTGCACTTTTTCTCCTATCCTTAATTATCACACAATGATTATTTCGGTCTATTTTGGCGACTTGTTCAGCCACCTGTTGCCATGTGTGGTAAATATTCTGCGGGAACGGTAAATCTGTTGATGGTATAGGTAAATGATAGAACCCGCAGAGATTGGCAAGGGAGTGAAAATACTCCCTTGCTATCCTGTCCCTGTTCCCGCTGAACGACCAAAAGGGCAAAAAGCTATGGTTTAAAAAACCATTTCCGTGATGCCTACGGGTGCGCTCCTTAACGGGTTGCGCCTGACCTCGTCCGCATCGGGCAGACGGTCTAACCGACCTGCCAGTTCCCTGAACAATTGCTGTAGTTTCCATTGGTCGCCTTTGGTGTTGATTTTATTTATCCTATTAATTACTCTCTTTTTCATGGTTAACCTTTTGTTCCCATCGTGCTTTCAAAGCGGTACACCGCTTCATCGTCCTTGATTTCAGGGCCAATCACTTTGGCATTGGTCAAGACGGGGTATGTACCTGCAAAGAAATTCTGCACATCGGTTATGGTGAAAGTATCATTCGGGTCTGTTAGTCGGATTTCCTGCCCGTTCTCCTTGTGCAGGAAAATCCTCGGTAAAATCATGGTTTTCATGGTGTTCTCTTAATCGTTAAAACTGGCGGTTAATTTATCATAGGCTTCCTTGCCTGCCTGCAAGGTTTGGCGCTTCGCTTCGATGGCTTCGGCCTTGTCAGGATAATCCGCAGGGTCGGGCAATTGCGCCAACGCTTCGGCATACTTGGTGTTTTGCGCCAGTTCCTTTACTTTCTCCATCGCATCATCGTACAGGCGTTTCTTTTCGGCTTTGGCCTGCGCATCATCCACCTGCGGGGTGAACAGGTTTTGCGGTTCTTCATCTGTTTCATCGTCTGTTTCAGATGCTGAATTTTTGGCCGTTTTATCATTGCCGTTCTTCACGTTCTTTTTGGCCTTTTCCAGTTGCTTTTGGTAATCCTCTAAATTGTTGATGATGCCTGCCGTTTGTTTAACGGGCTGTGCGAACTGCTCAAAAAACCCCTCGTCCAGTTCTTCGGCTGTGCCTTTGAAGAGCATCGGGGGCAGACTGTTCCCTGCGGTGGCCGTGATACTGCCTTTATTAAGGACTGCGGAAACTGTCAATATCCCTGTTTCGTCCTGATTGATATTGAGCAGGAAATTGCCTGTAAAGCCTAAGCCTGCTATCTGCTGAAAGAATTGCGTTTTCATAATGTTAAAATTTTAGATGGTTAATGCCTGCGACCGCCAGTAAGAAAAGCCCTGCCAATCCGCAGAGATTTCCGGCAATCAGGATTATTTTTTCAATGGTGGTCACCGTTACAAAATGATGGTAACTGCTGAATTGCTGTAAGCCTGCTACGCCTCTGCGGTTGAACCTGCGCCTGCCTATGGTATAGCGGATGAACAGGCAAATGGCGATTAACAGCAGAGCGCACGGTACAGTATAATGATGGGTTTTCATATTAAGTGAATAAAAGTTCTACTGCGGGTTTGAATTTGGGGTCGGTCTGTTTAGCCTGTTGCACGTAGGTGGTCAGGGCGTGGCGGGTAAAAATGGCCAGATAACCGTCGAACAACTGGTCAGCGAACACATTGGGGGAACGGTATAAATCTTTTGGGTACTTAGCCATAATAGCCTGTATGCGCTCTGCCAGTTCAAACCACATTTCAGCGGCCATCATCCCGTTGTCCCATATCTCACTGATACGCTCCTTATCATTTAAAACGGTTTCGGTGAGTTCGTTCAGGTAACCTAAAAATTCAGGGATTTCCACTCTTAGCAAACTGTGTAAAAGCCTTGCTTTTGCCACGTTGTTCATCATATTTAAGGGTTGCATTTGATTAATCTTTAAGGTGAATAAATGCAGGGGATTGCTCCCCTGCGTTAGTATCAATTCAGGTTCAGGGCATCCGTCCCATTTTTGGCGAAGTTCCCGCACAGGTCAAAGGCGACCTGCGCCCTTTGCTTGGCTGTGCCATCCATGATGGATTTAAACTTGGCATCCCCGTCTTTAAAATTTCTGACGTTCTGATAATAGCCTGTGATGGCATTGTAAGCACCGAACAAAGTGCCTGCGGTGGTTTCCATTTGCTGGGTTTCGTTACCCATTGCATAAGCAAAGGCATTATCTACAATGTTCGTGTAGGTGGAGGACAGCTTATCTAGTAAACCCAATTCCAAGTTTTGTATCACTTCCTTATTTGGAGCCATAGCAACCTGTATCAGTTTTTTCACCTGCTTATCCGTAATGCGAACATTTGTCCAGTAATTAAACAGTTCCTGTAATTCCTCGCCCATTTTATAGGAAATGCCCATTAAGGTATGCGCCTGTTTCAGGCGGTCATTAGCCGAGGCGGTATGCCTGATTTTAATAGCGGTGGTGTGGTTGCGCAGGGCGGCATTCAGCGTATTGTTGCAAACGATACGAATTGGTGTAAATGCTGCGGTTATACTGCCGAACCCATCGTGGGAGGTAGTTAAAAACAGGTATTGTTCGATTAAATCCTGTTTGCCAACCTTGATAAAATCGGGTAATTTGGCGGTGATAAATATCCGCTCTCCTTTTCCCAATGCGCCTGCGGTCTCGTATTTGATACCCGTTTCACCCCCTACTATGGCATCAAAGAATTGAAAGGCATCGGCATTTTGTACCACTTCGTAATCTTTGCCCACCACACCCAACACCGAACTGTTGTCGGTGCGAACGGTGGCAAAATAGTTAGGTACATTAATTTTAGGAAAGTCGATACTTTCCCCCATTTCATTTAATTCATTCGGTAATGAATTAGTGAACAACGGCCTTTTTTCTACCGTATAATTTAAACCCGCATAGCGGATGGCCTCGGCACTGGTCGGGTAATCTTCCACGACCTGCCCTAATCCATGCCATGCTTTTTCCTTTACGCTAAAAAAACTATGTTTTCCTGTCTGCTCGTTATAAAAAAGATTATGTGCCATTTCCTTAATATTTAATAGTTTATAAATTCCTGTGCTACGGTTTAATTGGCTTTGGCTGATTTGGTCAGCATTTGTATCTGCTCGGTGCGGAATTGCAGGCTTGCCATAGGCTCGCCGTCACGGCTAACCCAAGGTTGTGCGGTCATAAATCCGCTTAATTGCACCAACATGCCTTTGGTCAGGTAGGGCGCTATTGCATCGGTGCGCCAGTAGGTACACTCAATAAAGGCGGTTTCTTTTTTGCGTTCGCCCTGTGACTGGTAGGTACGGTTAACCGCAACCCTAAAACCTGTTACTTTTTTGTCCTCGTTTACTGCTCTTACGGTAGCGTCTGCTACCAATCTTCCTGTGATTTCCATGACTGCTTTTTTTATGGTTAATTATTCTGTTTCGCTCAATGACCATTAGTTTTTAAAATTCATTTGGCCTTTGATAGAGGCAGAAAATTTGCGCGGGGGGCTGGCTTGCAAGGCTGCCATAGAAATAAAATACTACCCGGAGCGCAGCGTAGCGGTGGAGATTTTTTTCGGGCACGAAGCATGGCCTTGCGAGCCGAAGAGGTATAAATTTGCCTCAAGCAAAGGCTAAATGAACGGACTTTTTTTGCCTGATTCTTTCATTATTCATTGCAGAAATCCGGTAAGTAAATGGAGGAAAACGGACCTTAAAGCAGGAAAAGCCGACGCCTTGCCGGCTACCGTTGCCGGCCGTGGCGTCCGAAGGATACAGTCGGCTTTTCCTGATCCTTCATGAGGTAAATATGTCTATTGCTGAGCGGGGGGCGGATTTGAAGCATTACAAAAAGGAAAGATTCGGAGAAGTGCAGCTTGAACCAGTGCAACGGGTCAACCAACGCACGCTGAAGTTTTCGTTTTGCCTGATTTCAGCCAAGCCGTTTGCAGCAAGGCGAAATGGGCGTGGCACCACGGTCAATGATTGCAGCGGCATCCTTTGAAAAAGATACAGCGAAAAGCATGGCCTGAAAGGGACCGCCAAAATTTATAAAAGAAATCTTTAGTTGCACTTTCAATTGTTGTTTATATATCTATTTGGGGAATAAGGCCCTGAATTTTGACGTATTAACTATATAACAGCAGCTATGAACTACCATTTTTCTAAGTATTTACTACAACGTGTCCCCTTATTTCCAATAAATCATTATGATGGTTCCTTACAAATCGCAATAGATGATTCCATATTCCAGGCGGCTATTTATCTTGCCAGCCCTCAATTTTATGCGCGGCTTGAAAAAGCTGGGTTTAATCTTTCTAAAATGGACATGCGGGAAGTTATTACCTTGTCGCGTTATTACAATAGGGCATGTTTTCGACCTACTCCATTCGGTTATTTTGCTTCAGTGGGCATGGGACACTGGTCAATTTCTGGTCATCCCCCAATAAATGAAACAGCAGATGCTTTACTTGCATATGTGCAACCAGCCGAATGGGTGCTGCAAAACATCATTCGCAGATCGACCCGTCTTAATCTGCCTGATGAGCTTTTTGAAGCCAATCCAACCTTGTACCGGGTCAAAAAATATTACAGGTTCATCAAGGAAGAAGTTGGAAATAATAATAAAAGAACGTTTCAATTGCAATCTTCACAGTATTCCCTGGTTCTTCGGGATCTGTTGAGATATACATGCAAAGGTGTGAGCAGAAAAATGATTGAAAAGCAAATTTGCAAGGTCGCTAATTGTACTCAGGAGGAAGGGTTAGAATATTTTGAATTTTTAAAGGATGCTCAAATTCTATTACCCAAATATAGGCCCGGAATCACCGGCATCGCTGCTTTAATTATGAGGCAGCCAACTTTAAAACTACCTCATCAACTTAATGTGATTTCACCGCTATTACGTGTCAACGAGTTAAGGGAAATAGAATACGAGCTGGCTTCAATTCTAAACGAAGGATCAAAGGCGAACGAAAAAAGTTTATTGAATACGATTTTTGTCAGAGAACGTGATCATACCTTGTCAGAACATTATCAAAAATCTCTAAAGGAAGGTTTTTTTGCATTAGATCGCCTTTGTCCTCCAGATCAATTCCCCGCACTTTCCCGGTTCAAAGAGAATTTTGTTCGTCATTTTGAAGGCGAGCGTATTCCGTTATTACTGGCACTCGACCCTGAATTTGGAATAGGTTACCAAGCCGAAGTACAAGAATCCCCAAATCCGCTATTGGAAACGGTAAATATCAGGCCGCGAAATTCAAAGGAAGAAATTCGCTCTTGGACAGCCGCTCACCAATACCTGATGTCAGCCTGGTTAAAAATGAGCAGTCGTTCAGAGGGTG
>Ga0209026_1000284_pt1 | contig 58265 bp, 46 predicted proteins | sample AraplaCL_Col_mCL_FD_184262 | JGI IMG/M metagenome (GOLD analysis project Ga0209026, IMG submission 184262) | Arabidopsis root microbial communities from the University of North Carolina, USA - plate scrape CL_Col_mCL (SPAdes) (version 2) | ecosystem: Host-associated > Plants > Roots >...
GCTGCGTGCGGATGACCTCCATGAGCACGAGCAGGAGCAGTGCCCAGGCAATGAAGCCCGTCAACGCGATCGAACTGGGAGAGATCATGGCGGCCCTCGCTGGCGAGATCTGAAGGACAAGTTCCGGGGCATGCAAGCCGGGCGAAACCCAGGCCGGCACACGGCTTGCGCAAAGGTAACCGACCGGCGCCCCGGCGGACGCCACCATCCGTTGCCGGTTCGCTGGAGTCCGTTCCGTGCGGCCCCTCCGTTCCGCGTGGTCCCGGCAGGTTCAGGCGAGGCGCATGGCCCCGTGATCCACCGGGATGCATGGTCAGTCCTCGGCTTCGTGGCAGACCACTTCGATGTTGTGCCCGTCCGGGCCGATCACGAAGGCCGCGTAGTATTTCCCGTTGTAGTTCGGACGCAGGCCGGGTGCGCCATGGTCGGTGCCGCCCGCTTCCAGCGCCGCGCGATGGAAGGCGTCGACCTGCTGGCGGTTCTCGGCCACGAACGCCAGGTGGAGGTGCGCCGGCTTCTCCGCGGTCGGGAACAGGCACAGCGAAACCTTGCCGTCCGCGCTGAGCTCGATGCCGAGCGGCCCTTCCGAAACCACGGCCATGCCGATCGGTGCGAGTGCCTTGAGGAAAAACGCCTTGCTCGCGGCGTAGTCGCTGACGCCGAATACGACATGGTCGAACATGAGGGCTCCCGAAGTGGGTGAATCGTGCGAGGCCCGACGCCGGTCAGGCCCCGGCCTCCGCAGGATCCTTGATCTCCACGGCAAGGATGTGCAGGACGGTGCTGCCCACGTTCTCCACGAAGTGCGGGCCGATCGGGCCGCCCCAGAGCGCCGAGCCCACCGCGGGTCGGGCGGCAAGGTTGCGCGAGTCCAGCAGGATGTTGCCCTCGGGATCGTAGCGAACGAAGTCGCTCCAGCTCAGCACGTACAGTGCGGCGGGCCATTCGTGGGCATGCACGGGTGTCCGTTGGCCGGGCTCGACCTTCGTATCGAGAACGCGGACCCTGCCGTTGTCCAGCAGGACGAAGTGATGCTCCGGCGCCTTGGCCATCGCATCGAACGGGTGAGTCGCCGGGTGAGCCGAATCGATGTCGTTCATGCTGTTCGCCCCATGTTTCGAAACCGGACCTGGGTCGAGCCATGCCGCGAAACGGTGCCGGCCCGGATGGATCGTCAGACCACCAGTCTGGAGACTTTGTAGCACTCTCCGTCGGCAGCGATCACCCGGACCGGGTGTTCCCTGGCCTGCGCCACGAGTTCCGCGGCCGAAAGGCCGCATTCCGCGAGGTCGACGGTCGATTGGGGGAGCCCCGCGGTAGCGATGGCTCCGCGCTTGTGCGGCTCCTCGATGATCTGCTTGTTGGAGATGGCCACCTGGCCGGCCATGAGCAGGCGCATGTCCTGGATGAGATGGGCGGCAAGTGCGTCATCCGTGATGCTGTTTTCCGGAATGTCCAGACGGAAATCCTGCGCCGACAGGCTCCCGCCATTGGTGAAGTGGACGACGAAGTCGAATTTCACGCGGTAGGTGGTCATGGTTGTCCGGCGGTTTGACGCTTGAGTCAAGCGGTGCCCGAGGCATCCGGTCGGCTGCCGCGTCCTGTCAGGCCGACTCAAGCTATGGATGGATCTTTTCGCCATGGTTGAGCATGTCGATGAACTGGGCAATTTTCCTTGCACGTGTTTCAGCCGTTTTCACATTCTGGATTCTGAACAGAATTGCGTACCTGTTTTGGCTATTGAGGGTTGCAAAGAACCGCTTTGCCTTCGGGTTTCTGTCCAGAGCTTGCTGCAAATCGTCAGGCACCGTTGATGTGCTTGCAGATGAATAGGCGGCTTCCCAGCGCCCGTCCCGCTTGGCGCGATGGATTTCGCGAAGCCCGGTCGGGTGCATCCTTCCGGCCGATATCAATGCCTCGGCCTTTGCCCTGTTGATCTTTGACCAGATGCTTTTGGCAGTCCTGGGGGTGAACCGCTGAAGCCAGTAGTGCTCGCTTTCCGCTTGCTTCCGGCCATCGATCCAGCCATGGCAAAGAGCGCCTTCGAGCGCCTGCGCATAACCAAGGGTTGGCTGCTTCGCGGATTTCTTCGCCAGGCGCAGCCAGACGCCGGTGACGACCTCTCCATTCGAGGCAAGCCATGCTTCCCAGTCTTCCTGGTTGGCGAACGTGATTTTGTCGTCGTTCATGCCTTACCTGTTTGAGGCATAACGCTTGAGTCGAGCGGCGGCGAGGCCGCCCGTCTTGAACAAGTTGTTGGACGGCACCTGCGAAATTGCGAGCGTCGAATGCGGGAAGCGGCAAGTGCTCAATCCAGGAATTCCCATGTATCTGCCCCGTCGAACCGCCTGACGACGATCGACTCCAGGAGCCCGGGTTCAAAGTTCCGCAGGTTCACTCCATGACGAGCGCCGGGCGCGGGTTCAAGCGGCTCCCAGTGAGTGACGATCCCGCAGGTCTTGCACCGAACGTTCTTCAGGGTCCGATCACCCCAAATGTAGCTTTCCGTGTTTTCGGGGTGGCCTTGGATGAGGACTGCGCCAAGTTCGTAGTAGGCCCATATCCCTCCCGTGCGCCGGCATAACGAGCAGTTGCAACTCGTCGCCGTTTCGGGCGCCGCCGGCAGAGTCAGGCGGACCGAGCCGCAGTGACATGAACCGTGCAGCGGTATTGGAGGCTGTTCGGGGTTCACAGGAATGCACCGTTGGTTGTTGTGCCGCCTGGCGCCCGAGTTTAGCGGTGCGCGCAGCACTTCGATTTTGCCCTGCGGGCAAGCCCCCGGTCGGGGAAGGATCCTGCCCGGTCAGATGCAGGCGGGTGACGCCGCCGATGCGGCGCGACATCGGTTTCGAGCGGCACCGCGTGGCGGCGCGGCGCGACACCCGCGGATGCACCGAGTGGCACAGAGTTGCCGCGTCCGTATTTGGGCCATCGCGGCACGGAGCGCGCCGTGCCTGGTCCGAGAAAACCCGCACTTTACTGCGATGCCGCAGGTTCAATTGCGCGCAGGAGTGACTTGGCGGCGATGGATCAGACCATCTCTGGTCGAAGGAATGGGCTTTTTACACGGCATATTGACATGGGACGTCTAGGCGGCTATGCAGATGTGAGCGGCGGCGACGGGAGAATGCGGTGATCCTCCAGAATGTCGTTTGGGCGGTTGCTCTGGTGGGGATGGGGCTCGTCGCATTGGGTTTCATCTACGTCATCATCCAGGCGGGCAAGCCCGCCGACGAGGGTGCGACGCGCAAATCCACACGCACGGCCCACGTACTGCAGGCGTGGCTGTTCGCGGTGCTGTTCGTCGGCTTCATCGCGGGCAGCTGGGCCACCCTGCATCGCTTCCCGATTCCTTCGCAACACGGCGCGCTCGACGCACAACAGGTCGTGGATGTGGTCGGGCGCCAGTGGTCCTGGCAGATCACGCCCTCCACCGTGAAGACCGGCAGCGTCGTGGAATTCCGCGTCACCAGCGCCGACGTCAACCACGGGTTCGCCATCTACGCACCCGATGGCCGCATCGTGGCCCAGACCCAGGCGATGCCGGACTTCACGAACAAGCTGCTGTACACCTTCCGGCAGCCGGGCACGTACACCGTGCAATGTCTCGAATACTGCGGGCTTGCGCACGGACCCATGAAGACCACGATCCAGGCAGTCGCGCCCCAAGGAGACTGACCATGGCTTCACTCACCCTGTATCCGGACGACGAGCGGCTTGCGGGCGGCCAGCGGGTCGCGTTCAACCTGTACATCATCAGCGCACTGGCCCTGTTCGTGCTGATGATGCTGGTGGGCCTGACCATGCGCATGGCCCAGGCGAAGTGGGTGGACGTGCCGCCCAACCTGTTCTACGAATTGCTGTCCATGCACGGTGCGGGCATGGTCGGAACCATGGCGCTGGCGACGACGGCGGTCATGTGGTTCTTCCTGCGCAAGTACGTGCAGCTGCATCTGTGGGCGTTCGTGACGAACTACGTGCTGTTCATGCTCGGCGCGGTCTGCGTCATCCTTTCGATCTTCGTCGGCGGCTACGGCGCGCTGTGGACGTTCCTGTATCCGCTTCCGGTGCACGGGATGGGGCTGTGGACATCGGACACGGCGGCGCTGTTCATGCTGGGCTATCTCCTGATCGGCGTCGGCTCGCTGCTGTTCTACCTCGACGCCGCCGCGGGCATCATCAAGGCACACGGCAACCTGGGGCGCGCGCTGGGCCTGCAATGGTTGTTGGGCGGAACCATCGACCCCAACCATCCGAAGGCGGTCGTCGCCAGCACCATGGTGATCATCGCCAACTCGCTGGGCATCCTGGCCGGCGCCGTGGTGCTGGTGATGAGCCTGGTCAACATTTTCTATCCGCAGGTGGCGCTCAACCCGCTGGTGACCAAGAACCTGATCTACTGGTTCGGGCACATGTACATCAACGCCACGATCTACATGGGCGTGATCGCCGTGTACGAACTGCTGCCGCGCTACAGCCGCAAGCCATATCCCATATCGCGCCCGTTCCTGTGGTCGTGGGCGGTGAGCACCGTGTTCGTGATCATCGTGTTTCCCCACCATCTGCTGATGGACTTCGCGCAGCCGCGCTGGCTGGCGATCGTCGGCCAGGTGGTGTCGTGGGGCGCCGGCTTCCCGGTGTTCCTGGTGACCGCGTACGGCGCGCTCACCAACATCTACCGTTCGAACATGCGCTGGACGATGCCGTCCCGGCTCATGGTGCTGTCCCTGTTCGGCTGGGCGGCCGGCATCGTGCCGGCCATCATGGACGGCACGATCCGCGTCAACCTGGTGATGCACAACACCCAATGGGTGCCGGGGCATTTCCATTTCTACCTGTTGCTCGGCGTGCTGGCGATGGCGCTGGCGCTGATGTTCCACGAGATCGGCAGCCGCGCGCACGCGCCGCCGAACTCCGGCGCAGACAGGCTGGGCTTCCCGGTCTACCTGATCGGCGGCTTGATCTTCGTGTTCGCCTTCCTCGATGCAGGCCGTTTGAGCGTGCCGCGGCGCATGGCCCAGCATCTGGATGCGTGGACCTTCACCGACAAGCTCGGCTCGATCGGCGCGATCCTGGTGGTGCTGGCGATGCTGTACTTCGCAATCCGCATCACCGTCGGCTTGTTGAAGGCTCCGCGGCCCGGAGGTTCCGGTGTCGGCATTCCGGACGCTGCTCGCTAGCCTGCTGATCCTCGCGGCCGGCGCCGCGACCCTCGCCGCCGCCACCGACGGGTTCCGGGCGTTCACCAGCGAAACCGCGCGCCGCATCGAGGTGCGCGAGCATCCGCGCGCGCTGCCGTCGATGCCGCTGGAAACCGCCGACGGGCGAATCGTCGACTTTGCCGGCTTGCGCGGGCGCTGGTTGCTGGTGGACTTCGTCTACACCCGGTGCGTCACGTACTGCACCGTGCAGGGCAGCGAATTCGCGCGACTGCAGGATCGCCTGGCCCGGCCGATCGCGGACGGCCGGGCGCTGCTGCTCAGCGTCAGCTTCGATCCGGCGCATGACACTCCGGCGCAGCTGGCCGCGTACCAGCAGCGCTCGGGCGACCGCGGCGCGGGCTGGATCGTGGCGCGGCCGATGAGCGCCGCGGATCTCAAGGCGCTGATGCGGGTATTCGGCGTGACCGCGATTTCCGATGGGCTCGGCGGCTATGTGCACAATGCCGCGATCGCCGTGGTCGATCCCCGCGGGCGCCTGGTCGCGATTACGGACTGGTCCGAGCCGGACGAGGCGGAACGGTACGTCCTCAGAGAGCTAGGACCATGATCGTGCCGGCGCGCTGGAAGCCGCAGCTGGGCCTGGCGCTTTGGCTCGGGCTGGCATTGCCGCCGCTGCGGCATGCACTCGAATCCACGATGACGCTGCAGATGCTGGTCCAGATCCCGTTGCTCGCGCTTGCCGGATGGTGGCTGGCGGCGTTCCTCGTGCGCCGTCCGGTGGGTGCCATGGCCGCGTGGAACCGCAGCGGCATCAGCGGACTCCTGCTGGCCTCGTTGGCGGCGATGGTCTGGATGCTGCCGCGCGCGCTGGATGCTTCGCTGGATGTGCCATGGGTCGCGCTGGCGAAATTCGTGGGTGTGCCATGGCTGATCGGCATGCCGTTGGCGATCAGTTGGCCGCGGGCCGGTTTCGTCGTGCGGGGCGTGTTCCTGGTCGAGGTCGTCGCGACGACATTCCGACTGAGCTGGCTGTACATGGTCTCGCCGGTGCGGCTTTGCAGCAACTATCTGCTGACCGACCAGCAGCAGCTCGGAAAGATCATGCTGGCGATCGGCGTGGCAATCTGCGCGTTGCTCGCGTGGAAATTGATGTGGGGGCGTATCGACATCGATGGTGGTCGCGGGCGCTGAAAGCGGATGCCGTCAAGGGCGGGATTCAGCGCGCCTTGGCTCGCCCATGACCACTGCGATGGTTGAAGCGTTGTCTAAACATGACGACGGCGCATATGGCAAATAGTACAAACAAGCCGTAGCTCAGCACGCGGCAGCCGAGATTGCCACACGTGAAATACGCTCCATAGAGCGAGTAGAACAATGCCTGCGTAGATGCGGGAAAGTTACCGTGCGGAAGCCTTCCCCACAGCCATGGATGAAGCAGCACTTGCTTTTTGAGCGATGGAACAAACCAAAGGCGGCTAGGAGCATGGCGCCGTGCACCACGAACGATGCGCCAATGACGCCAAATATCAGATCGAGCAATGTCGAGTGCATGTCATAAGCCTAACGCTTGAGTTAAGCGGCGGCGCGTCCGCTTGAACGACTAGTTAGACGGACTCTGTTGATGCTTTGCCGCCGCTTTGGTTGCTCTGTGGCGCTGAAGCCGGCCAAGCAATCGCGCCGATTGCCACGACCGCGCCGATGGCGAGTGGCACCAAAAAGCGCAGATGCTCTGACCAGCAAGCGAGGCCAGCAAAGGCCAAGTACAGCACGAACGAAACAGTGCCACGTTTGCCTTGGGCGACACGCAACGCCCCAACCAACATTGAAAGGCCAGCGCAAAATATTAGTAATAATGCGATTGGCTTCATAAGCCCTGTCGATGCCCAGTGAGCGAGTGTTGGCATTCGGATCGCCCACGCGACAGCAACCAACAGCGCGCCAATGACGATAGCACTTTTACGACTGCGGACGACCATATGTTCTCCCTACGTCTAACGCTAGAGTTAAGCGGCGGCGCAGCCGTCCGCCTTGAACGAAATGTTAGGCGGTGGCTTACACGCGCACGTAGGTCCAGCTTTTTAAGCCAAGCCACTTGGCCCAAACTTTAGCAGTGGCCTTGTCGCCTGCTGCAAGCAACACACTCCGATCTAGCTCGTTGATCAGCGACCAAGTATTGTTGCCGCCCTCAACTGGCTCGTTGAAGCAATAGAACTGCATGCGGTCGGCGCGAGTGGCCAAATAAAACTCTGCCAGTGCGCGCTCTTTACCGGACGGGCCGAGCCTCGGGCCATAGCTAATTACGCCTTTCCTTGCCACGTGAAGCCTCCAATTTTTTTGTGTCTGATAACGAGAATCTTCCCGAGCCGCCTAACGCTGGAGTTAAGCGGCGGCGAAGCCGTCCGCCTTGAACGAACTGTTAGGCGCCGAGACGCCACCGAAGAAGGATGAAGCTTATGACGCCAATTGCAACGAGTGGCGCCCAGTACCGAGCGCGCCACGTTCGAAGCGCTTGAGGCTCGCCTAAGTGCCGAATCGCGCGTGTGCCACAAATAATGTAGGCCGTACCGAGCACCAGACAGGGGACACCGCCAGCGGAGAGAACCAACCCGTAGAAATTGGGAGCGTGACGCGAAAGAACCGGGACGACAATACCAAGGAAAAGCCCGACCACACCAAAGCCAAGCAGGAACGCACCGGCGATCCGTGGCGGCATAGGGGCTTGGTTGTACCAAGGAGTATTTGGCATTTGACGCCTAACGCTTGAGTTAAACGGCGGCGAAGCCGTCCGCTTTGAACGAGATGTTAGGGGGCCGGCCGCAAACCACGGCAACCCACCAACCAGACGAGGAAGGTTACTACCGCCGCAGCCAGGACTGCTGCTTGCAGTGGAATGCTGCCACTAGAGAGGCTGCCGAGGAAGTCGAGACTCAAGAAGTAGCGGGGAAGCGGCGAAAGCAAAATGCTGAATGCAAGGGTGAACTCGAACAGCAACGCAGCCAAAAGCCAAATGACTCGCTTGCGATATGCGACCAGGAAATGCCACTGAGGAAAAAAGGCCAAGATAAAAACGGGCAACCAGAACACAGCTAGGAGAAGAGCGAGCTCACCAGCGGTGATGTAGTCATCCATACAGCCCCCTAACGCCTGAATTAAGCGGCGTGCCGAAGGCACGTCCGCTTGAATGAATTGTTAGGTGCTGCGCTCAGAGCACGCACCGAACGCCCGCAACAACCACACACCCACCAGCAAACGCTGCGGCTGCTGACAACACAAGCGAACACCACGAAATCCACCGCCACACCCAGAATCCTTTGCTGCCGTAATACGAGTGCAAGACATACGCATATTGAAAGAAGAAGGCCACCCCAGCAACGAAGGCGCCAGCGAGGAACAAGGAAAGCGACGGTAGCGCGAACGACTTGAACGCGGGAAAAGTGGGGCGGTCGACCAGGGCCTGCAAGAAGGCGAGCATTGCTATGGCCGCGCCGCCATTTAGCGTGACCAAACCTTTTGCGCCTTCGAGCTTGATTTGGCGAAGGCTCTCGATGAAATGTGTATGCCGATCGTGTGCTAGCTGTTGCACCTGACTGGCGTCTGGGATGCCGCTGTCGTTGCTCATCTGTCCCCCTGCGACCATCGATGTGTGCAGCACCTAACGCTTGAGTTAAGCGGCGGCGAAGCCGTCCGCCTTGAACGAGATGTTAGGGCTCAAGCGCGGCATAGGCTACTAGCGCGGCTGCCATAACAGCCTGCCAAGCTGGTAACGAAAGAAGGCGCTCGACATTGGCTACGCGGTCTCCGATTTTCGAAAGCGCATGCTCAAACGTAACATTGAAGCTGGTCAGTACAGCGACTTCTTTGGCGTTGAAGGCAGAAGAAAAGAGATTGCTCTCCGGATGAAAGTCATCAACCCACCAACAAATGAACTCGTCAAAGGCATAGCCGTCGCTGCGACAGACCTCACTTTGAAAATTGCGTTGCTTCTCGGCTGATGCAAAAAACTTTAGCAAGTCGATGCGTGACTTTCGAAAAGCATGTGCAGCCTCGTCCATGCAGTTGAGCCCTAACGCTTAGTAGACCCCGGATCGGGGCATATGCAACTGATGTTCAGCTTTCGATGACCTTGGGTCAAGCAGGGAAATCCTACGACGCGGCAAGGGGTTGCCGGATGGCGATCCTCGTGTACGGGCAGCGATGCTGCCATTGCCTATCTCACGGATCGAGCCGCTATGTCTTATCCCCTACCATCGACGGTGATAGCAGTGACTCGCCCGGGAGCGCCTGCGCCCCGTCTGCTGGACGAGGTTCGGCGACGTTTGCGGCTCAAGCACTACAGCTTGCGTACCGAGGCCATCTATGTGGGATGGATACGTCGGTTCATTCTGGCGAACGGAAAGCGCCATCCGCGTGACATGGGAGCGGTGGAGGTGGAGGGCTTTCTGTCCGCCCTGGCCGTGCGCGGAAAGGTGGCGGCCAGCACGCAGAATCAGGCGCTGTCGGCGCTGCTTTTCCTGTATCGGGAAGTGTTGGGGGTCGAGCTGCCATGGATGGAGACGATGGTGCGCGCGAAGCGCTCACAGCACGTCCCGGCGGTGTTGGCACGCGAGGAGGTACAGGCCTTGCTGGTGCAGCTGGAAGGGCGCCCGTGGCTGTTGGCAAGCCTGTTGTACGGCACCGGCATGCGCCTGATGGAATGCATGCGGCTGCGGGTGAAGGACGTGGACTTTGCGCGCAACGAAATCACCGTGCGCGACGGCAAGGGCGGCAAGGACCGGCGCACGGTGCTGCCCAAGCGGCTGGTCGAGCCGTTGCAGCGCGAGATCGAGCGCGCCCATGTCTTGCATGAAACCGATTTGCACGCGGGTTTCGGCGTGGCCCACCTGCCGCACGCGCTGGCCCGCAAGTACCCCCGTGCCGGGCGCGAGTTCGGTTGGCAGTTCGTGTTTCCTTCGGCGCAGCGCTCGATCGATCCTCTGGACGGCGTGGAGCGTCGGCACCACTTTGACGAGGCGCTGCTGTCGCGCGCCATGAAAAGCGCCTGTCGCCGTGCGGGCATCGTCAAGCCGGTGAGCGCCCATACGCTGCGCCATTCGTTCGCCACGCATCTGCTGGAGTCGGGATATGACATCCGCACCGTGCAGGAGTTGCTGGGCCACAAGGATGTTGCAACCACCCAGATCTACACGCACGTACTCAATCGGGGCGGAAACGGCGTGCTGAGTCCGCTGGATCGCTGAGTGCCGGCGCAATAGCAGGTCACCCCGCGCGCGGATGCTCGATTTCGACGCGATGCTCCACGCCATCATCGTGCAGCGGAATGCGACCGTCGGCCTGCGGCACGCCATCCAGCCGCACGCTGCCTTCCATGCCGGCGTCGCATTGCCGCACACGGATGCGGTACGGCGTGCCGCGGTGGCGGTAGTCGAGTTCGTAGCCGTCCCATTCGGGCGGCAGCAGCGGAGCGAGGCGCAGCTTGCCCGCCTCCAGCGTCAGGCCGAGCAGGGATTCGACCAGCAGGCGGTACAGCCAGCCGGCGGAGCCGGTGTACCAGCTCCAGCCGCCGCGGCCGGTGTGCGGTGCCACCGCGTAGACGTCGGCGCAGACCACATAGGGTTCGACCTTGTAGATGTCCACTTGCGCGGCGTCTTCGCCGCGGCGGGTGGGGGCGATCATGCGCGCGAGTTCCCAGGCGCGTGCGGCGTCGCCGAGTTTCGCGAAGGCCATCGCGGCCCAGATCGCGGCGTGGGTGTACTGGCCGCCGTTCTCGCGCACGCCGGGCAGGTAGCCCTTGATGTAGCCGGGGTCGAGCGCGGACTTGTCGAACGGCGGATCGAGCAGCTGCACCAGGCCGGCGTCGCGGTCCACCAGGTGGCGGTCCAGCGCGGCCATCGCCTGGCGCTGGCGCTCGGGCTCGCCGGCGCCGCTGAGCACCGACCAGCTCTGCGCGATGGAGTCGATGCGGCATTCCTCGTTGGTGTGGGAACCCAGCGGCGTACCGTCGTCGAAGTACGCGCGGCGGTACCAGGCGCCGTCCCAGCCGTGCTGCTCCAGCGCGGCGCGCAGCGTGGCGATCCCGGTGCGGCAGCGCTCGGCGAACGCGGCGTCGCCGCGCCGCGCGGCGAGTTCGGCGAAGTCGGCCAGCAGCGCGCATTCGAACCAGCCCAGCCACACGCTTTCGCCGATGCCGCGCTCGCCCACGCGGTTCATGCCGTCGTTCCAGTCGCCGCTGCCGATCAGCGGCAGGCCGTGCGGGCCGCGCGCGGCGAGGCCGCGTTCGATCGCGCGCACACAGTGGCGGTACAGCGGCTCGGCCAGTGGCGAGTGCTGCGGCAGGTCGTAGTACGACTCCTCGTCGTCGTGCAGCGCGCGGCCCTCGATGTAGCCGACGACTTCGTCCAGCACCGCGCGGTCTCCGCTGGCCAGCACGTAGCGCGCGACGGCCAGCGGCAGCCACAGGTAGTCGTCGGAGCAGCGCGTGCGCACGCCGCGGTCCAGTGGCGGGTGCCACCAGTGCAGCACGTCGCCCTCGGGGAACTGGTGTGCGGCGCACAGCAGCAGCTGGCTGCGGGCGAGTTCCGGCGCGGCGTGCAGCAAGGCCATGGAATCCTGCAGCTGGTCGCGGAAACCGAACGCGCCGCCCGACTGGTAGTAGCCACTGCGCGCCCAGACGCGGCAAGCCAGCGCCTGGTAGGGAAGCCAGCCGTTCGCGAGCACGTCGAGCTGTGGCTCGGGCGTGCGCACCTGCACGGCACCAAGGATGCGATCCCATTGCGCGTGCACCTGTTCCAGCGCTTCGGCCGCCGCGGCGGCGCCGCGGTAGCGCTGCGCGAGCGCGGCGGCATCGGCGATGTCGCGGCCCATGCCGAGGCGGATCGTCACGCTGCGCTCCTCGCCGTCGTCCAGTGACACGCGGCCCTGCAGTGCGCCGCAGGGGTCCAGCCCCGCGCCGAGCCGGCCGGAGAGTTGTGCGCGGCCCAGCGTGGCGGGCGCGGCGAGGCTGCCGTTGCGGCCGATGAATTCGGCGCGGTCGCCGCTCAGGCTGCGCTCCTCGGCGTCGAGGTCGAGGAAGGCCGTGCGGCCGGGGAATTCGGCGTTGTACGCGTTGCGCGCGAGCAGGGCGCCGCTGCGCGGCTCGACCTCGGTGACCACGTGCATCGCGGTCTTCTCGCGCAGGTCGCCGAGCAGCCATTCCACGTAGGCGGTGACGGACAGCCGGCGCGCGCGGCCGGACTGGTTGCGCAGTTTCAGCGTGCAGAACTTCAGTGGCGCATCGACCGCCACGTACACCGTGAGCTCGCTGCGGATGCCGTCCTCCACGTGCTCGAACACGCTGTAGCCGAAGCCGTGGCGGGTCACGTAGCGGCCGCTGCCGCGGCAGGGCAGCGGGGTGGGCGACCAGATCTGGCCGTCGTCCTCGTCGCGCAGGTACAGCGCCTCGCCGGCGCCGTCGCCCACCGGGTCGTTGGACCAGGGCGTGAGGCGGAACTCGTGCGCGTTCTCGCTCCAGGTGTAGGCGCCGCCACTCTCGGAGAGCACCGTGCCGAACTGCGGGTTCGCCAGCACGTTCGCCCATGGCGCGGGCGTGGGGCGGCCGGGGTCGAGCACGATCACGTACTCGCGGCCGTCCGCGGCGAAGTGGCCGGGCGCCAGCTGCGGCAGCGCGGCGTTCGCGGGCGGCGCGGCCGGCGCGGTGCGGCGCGCCCATTCCGGCACCAGCGGCGGCAGCGTGGCTTCCACCCGGCGCCGCTGCACCTGCTCGGCGAGGCTGCCGCGATGGTCGGCCAGCACGATGCGCGCGGCGGCCAGCATCACCAGCCGGTCCTCGCCGGAGAGCAACTGGGCGGGGCGTACGAAGATGCCGCCGGGGCGGTCGAGCAGGGCCGCCTCGCTGCCGGAGGAGACCAGGCCGAGGATCGCGTCCTGCAGCTCCTGGCGGTAGCCGGCGCGGTCCTCGTTCCAGATCACCAGGTCCACCGTCAGCCCCTTCAGCCGCCAGTACGCGTGCGCCTGCAGCAGCTGGCGCACCAGCTCGATGCGCGCGGGGTCGGTGATGCTGAGCAGCACGATCGGCAGGTCGCCGGACACGCCCTGGCCCCACAGCCCGTTCTGGCCGCGGCGGTTCGCCGCCAGCACGCCGCTGTCCGCGCGCAGCATGGCGTTCGGGTAGAGGATCGCGGTGGCCATGTGCTCGTACAGCTGCGCCTCGGGCAGGCTGGCGTTGAGCTGGCGCAGCAGCACCTGGCTGTGCGTCCAGGCGAGGTCGAACACGCGGTCGGCGAGATGGCGGTCGCGGTACTTGCCGATCAGCCGCAGGCACGCTTCGCGGCTGTCGGCCATGCCGGTGACCACGTCCAGCGTGGCCGACTGCTCCGGCTCCAGCGCGATGCGCACGCGGATCGCGACCACCGGGTCGAGCACCGCGCCGGCGCTGCCGGTGAGGGTTTCCTGCTCCATCGCCAGCGGCCGCGCCAGTTCGCGGCCGCGGCCGAGGAAGCGCGCACGGTCGGTCTCGTAGGAGATCGCCTGCACGTCGGCGCCGTGCACCGCGAGCAGGTGGCACAGCCACGGCACCGCCTCGCTGGCGGCGCGCGGGCGGCGACTGCAGACGATGGCCTGCAGCTCGGGCAGCAGCTCGGTCTCGACGAACAGCTTGCTGAAGGCGGGATGCACCGCGTCGGCCACGGGCGGCGCCAGCACCACCTCCGCATAGGTGGTCAGCTCGATCACGCGGCGGCTGCGGCCACGGTTCGTGAGGCGGGTGCGGCGCAGCTCGATGTCGTCCTCCGGCGACACCACGATCTCGGTGTGCGCGTCGAACTCGCGTTCGCGCACGCGGAACTCGGCGCGGGCGTCGGAGAAGATCGCCTCGTACAGCTCGGTCTTGCGGCACACCGGCTGCCAGGCCACCGACCAGTACGCGCCGCTGGCGACGTCGCGCAGGTAGCCGAACATGCCCCAGTGGTCGCGCGTGGCGTCCGCTTGCCAGCGCGTCACCGCCAGCTCGCGGCAGCGGCTGTAGCCGCCGCCCGCGCTGGACACCATCACGTGGTAGCGGCCGTTGGACAGCAGCTGCAGCGCGGGGCGCGGCCGGTTCGGGTCGATGAACACGCGCAGCCGCGCCTCGGCGGTGCGCAGGCCTTCGGCCAGCTCGGGGAAGCCGGTGGCGTGCAGGTATTCCGCCGCGGTGCGCGGCACGCGTTCCTGCAGCAGCAGGCAGGTGGCGCGGAACTGCGGGTCGGCGGCGAAGCGGCGCTGCATCGGCTGGCCGAGCAGGGCGTGGTCCAGCGCCAGCAGGCCCATGCCCTGGTGGTGCGACATGAACGAGCGCACCACCACGCTGTCCTGCCCGCGCGGCACGCGCGCCGGCGTGCAGTCCAGCGCCTCGTACATGCCGTAGCGACCGGCCAGGCCCAGCGCGGCGAGCTGCTGCAGGTTCCGCGCGGCGGCGGCGGGCGCCACCATCGCGGCGAGCATGCTGGCGTAGGGCGCGATCACCACGTCGTCGCCCAGCCCGCGCTTCAGCCCCAGCCCCGGCACGCCGAACGCGCGGTACTGGTAGTTGAGGTGGGCGTCGAACGCGTTGTAGCCGGATTCGGACACGCCCCACGGCAGGGCTAGCCGGCGGCCGTAGTCGATCTGCCGCGCCACCGCGGCGTGGCAGCTCTGGTCGAGCAGGCTGCCCTCGTAGCCGGGCATCACGAGCGCCGGCATCAGGTACTCGAACATCGAGCCGGTCCACGACAGCAGCACCGGCTCGCCGTCGCTGGTGGCGAGCAGGCGGCCGAGCGTGAACCAGTTGTCCTGCGGCAGCTGGCCCTGGGCGATCGCCACGAAGCTGGCCAGCCGCGCCTCGGAGGCGAGCAGGTCGTAATAGCCCGCGTCGAGCCGGCGTTCGTCCACGTTGTAGCCGATCGCCAGCAGGTCGCGCGTGCCGTCGTACAGGAAACGCCAGTCCATCTGCGCCAGCGCGGCGGCCTGCTGCGCCAGCTGCTCGATGCGCGCGATGCGTTCGCGCGCCTGTTCGCGGCGCCGCTCGGCCTGCGCCGTGCCCGGCCAGCACAACGGCTCGATGCGCGCGAGCTGGCGCAGGCTGGGGATGCCGTGGAAACCGCCGTCGTCGTCCGCGGGCGGATCGAGGTGGAAGGCCTGCGTTTCCTCCAGCAGTTCGCGGCATTGCGCCTGCAGCGCGGCGAGCCAGTACGCGGCTTCCTCGTCGTCGGGCGCGGCGAGCGCCTGCGCCTGCGCGTGCTGGCGTTCCAGCACCGCCAGCGCCGCGCCGGTGGTGGTGGGCGGCATGGCCAGCGCGGCGTCGAGTTCGCGCAACGGCGTCGCGGCCACGTCGTCGTCGCCCTGCGGCCACACGGCCTGCAGCACGCGCCAGGCATCGCGCAGGCCACGCAGCGCGGCGTCGCGGAACACCGGTTCGTTGACGAGTTCCAGCAGGCCGGGGCGCAGGGTGAGCAGGTGGCCGGCGAGGTTGCCGCTGTCCACCGCCGACACGTACAGCGGCGGCAGCGGCTGCAGGCTCTGCGTGTCGTACCAGTTGTACCAGTGGCCGCGGTGGCGCGGCAGCGCGTGCAGCGTGTCCAGCGTGTGCGCGCTGCGCTCCAGCAGCCGGCTCGTGCCCAGCCAGCCGAAGTCGTGCGCGGCGAGGTTCGCCAGCAGCGCCAGCCCGATGTTGGTGGGCGACGTGCGCCGGGCGACCGCCGCCACCGGCTGCTCCTGGATGTTGTCCGGCGGCAGCCAGTGGTGTTCCGCGTTCACCTCGGTGTCGAAGAACGCCCAGGTGCGGCGCGCGAGCTGGCGCAGGAACAGCCGTTGCGCGGCGCTCGGCGCGGCCATGCGCGCGCGGCGCGGCAGGCCGATCCACCACGCCAGCATGGGCGCGAGCAGCCACAGCACCAGCAGCGGCGCGGCCACCGGCAGCGCCATCGGGCGTTTGGCGAGCAGCAGCGCACCGAGCAGCAGCGCCATGGCCGGCGCGACCCACAGCAGCCGCCACAACGCAGCCGGCGTGTGGCGGCTGGAACGCGCCACCTCGGCCGAGCTGCGCCACTGCAGCAGGTGGCGGTGGCTGACCGCCATGCGCCACAGCGTGCGCAGGATCGCGTCGAGGCTGTACACCGCCTCGTGCGGCAGCCACGCGAGGTGCAGCACGATGCGGCCGAGGTGCTGGCTGGCGGCGACGAAGCCCGCGCGCAAGTGCTGGTCCAGCTGCACGTCGTGCGGCTTCTGCGCCAGTTCCAGCAGCGCCGACAGCAGCGGCGGCACCACCACCATCGCCAGCACCGCCAGCGTCCACGACAGCACCGGGGTCAGCGCCAGCCAGCCCAGCGCGAGCAGCGCGAGCAGCGCGGCGGGCACCAGGCTGCGGCGCAGGTTGTCGAGGATCTTCCAGCGCGACAGCGCGGTGAGCGCGTTGCGCCGCCAGCGCCCGTTCGCGGCCGGCGCCCACGGCAGCAGCCACGGCAGCAGCTGCCAGTCGCCGCGGATCCAGCGATGCCGGCGCTGCACGTCGTCCTGGTAGCGCACCGGGTGTTCCTCGTACAGCTGCACGTCGCTGAGCAGCGCGCAGCGCGCGTGGCAGCCCTCGATCAGGTCGTGGCTGAGGATGCGGTTGTCGGGGAAGCGGCCCTCCAGCGAGGCCTCGAACGCGTCGATGTCGTAGATGCCCTTGCCGATGAACGAGCCTTCGCCGAACACGTCCTGGTACACGTCCGAGACCATCCGCGTGTACGGGTCGATGCCGGCGTCGCTGCCGAACAGCCGCGCGTAGCGCGAGCGCGCGGTGCCGGGCAGGCTGACGCCCACGCGCGGCTGCAGCAGGCCGTGGCCGCTGGTGACGCGGCCCTTGCGCGGGTCGTAGTGCGGACGGTTGAGCGGGTGGTCCAGCGTGCCCACGAATTGCGCGGCGGCATCGCGCGGCAGCTGGGTATCGGCGTCCAGCGTGATCACGTAGCGCACCGGCGGCAGTGCGGCGAGGTCGCCGGCGACCAGCTGGAAACGGTCCCCGCCGCGGTCGCGCAGGATCGCGTTGAGGTCGGCCAGCTTGCCGCGCTTGCGCTCGCGGCCCATCCAGCGGCGCTCGCCCGGGTTCCAGCGGCGCGGCCGGTGCAGCAGGAAGAAACGGTCGACGCCGGCATCGGCGTGGCGCTCGTTGAGCGCCTCGATGCGCAGCCGCGCCAGCCGCAGCAGCGCGTCGTCGCCGGGCAGCGTCTCCGCGTCGGCGTCGCCGAAGTCGGTGAGCAGGGCGAAGTGCAGGCGCTCGTCGCGGTTGCCGAGGAAGCGCACCTCCAGCGCCTCGACCTGCGCCTCCACGTCGTGCGCGTCGCCGAGCAGGCAGGGCACCGCCACCAGCGTGCGCGCCTCGGCGGGGATGCCGTCGGCGTAGTCCATGCGCGGCAGCCGCTGCGGATGCAGGCTCAGCGTGGCCAGCCAGTTCAGCAGGCTCAGCGCGAGCTGGCTGGCCACCAGCGCCGCCGGCAGCGCGACGGCGAGCAGCGTCCACAGCGGGAAGCCGTCGCGCGCCGCGGTCGCCAGCAGCGGCTGCGCGAACGCGAACGTGAGCACGGCCAGCAGGCCCAGGTAGATCGGCAACGGCGCGCGGTCGAAGCCGCGGCGCAGCCGTTCGGCCAGCGGCGCGCGCACGCCGAGTTCCCGCTCCAGCGCGGGCCGGCCCGCGGCGATCAGCCAGTGGCCGGCGTGCTGTTGCAGCGGCGGCGCGTCGTCGTCGACGGCGCGGCGGCACAGCGCGACCGCGGCCGTCGCCACCGCGTGCTCGTCCAGCCGGTGCCGGCGCGCCAGCCGCTCCACCGCGTGGCGGTAGTCGTCGCGGGTGGCGAAATCCATCGCCGCGTAGACGCCGGCAGGATCCTGCCGCAGCGTGCGCTCGACCAGGCTGGTGCGCTCGACGAAGGCGCGCCAGTCGATCGCCGACAGCGCACGCAGGCTGCCGATGCTGTTGCCGATCGATACCTGGCTCGCCGCCTGCTGCTGCGCTTCCAGCTGCACCAGCTGTTCCACGCTCAGGCCCGACTGCGCGAGCCGCTGCTCGATCCAGCCCAGCGGCAACGCCAGCGCCGGGCCCTGGCCCTGCAGCCGGCGCGACAGCTCGGCCACGAACGGCCCGCTCATCGGCGGCCCGGCGCGCGCCATGTCGGCCACCACCAGCACCACGCCGGCGGGGTCGCGTTCGGCGGCGGCGGTGAGCTTGTCGGCCCAGCGCGCGGCCTTGCCGCGGTCGCGCCAGTCGGCGATCACCCGCGCGGCGACGCGGCGCAGGTTCTCGATCAGCGCGAGGCGCAGCATGATCGGAATCGCCCACAGCTCGCCGAGTTTCAGCGGCGCCACCGCCTGGTAGGCGTTGACGAAGCGGCGCAGCCCCGCGATGTCGACGCGGCCGTCGCCGTGCGCGATCACTTCCTGCGCGATGTCGTACACCCGCGGCAACGCCGCCGACGGCCCGTGCGCGAGGCGCGGCAGCTCGCGGCTGTAGCCCTTCGGCAGGTGGCGGCGGGCGATCCGCACCTGCTCCTCGACCAGGTAGAAGTTGTCCAGCAGCCATTCGGCGGCGGGCGTGATGCGGCGACCCTGGCGGGTGGCGGGGGTGAGCCGTTCGCAGGCATGGATCAGCACCGCCTCGTTGTCGGCCAGCCGCGCCAGCAGCAGGTCGGCGTGGCGGTCCGGGCTCAGCCGGTGCTGCGCGGCCAGCGTGCGGCCGTGGCGCTCCATCTGTTCGGCGCTGAACAGCTCCGCGCGCAGCGCCGGCTCCGGCTCGCGCCGGGCGCGTTGCGCGGCACGGCGGCGGCGGAAGGCGCGCAAGCGGCGCAAGCGCAGCAGCTCGGGGAGTTTGGCGAAATTCAATGGCGGTTCCTGCGGGGTTCGACGCGATCGGCTCGTCGCGAGCGGATCGCGAGGGAGGCATGGATGCGCATGCCTGCGTCGATACCCGACCGACCTTACGCGGCCGAACGTGAAGGCCGTGCGCGCTACGATGCGTATCCCGATCCTTGCCGGACATGCCGAAGATGCCGCTGTCGATCCGTCCCGCCGTCGTTGCCGACCTGCCCGCGCTGTGCGCCTGGAACGCGGCGATGGCGCGCGAGACCGAAGGCCTCGCGCTCGATCCCGCGGTGCTGGAGCGCGGCGTGCGCGGCGTGTTCGAACAGCCGCAACGCGGCTTCTATCTGGTCGCCGAGCGCGACGGCGCGGCGCTGGGCGGCCTGCTGGTCACGTTCGAGTGGAGCGACTGGCGCGCCGGCGACTACTGGTGGATCCAGAGCGTGTACGTGGTGCCGGAGGCGCGTCGCGACGGCGTGTTCCGCGCGCTGTACGCCGAAGTGGAACGCCGCGCCCGCGCCGCCGGTGCGGCCAGCCTGCGGCTGTACGTGGAGACGGAGAACCGCCGCGCGCAGTCCACCTACGAGCGGCTGGGCATGCGCCGCTGCCATTACGCGATGTACGAGCAGGTGCTCTGACGCACCGCCGTGAACGTCTTTGTGTAGGAGCGCACCCTGTGCGCGAAAGGCGCTTCGATCGAAGCCAGAAGCCATCGCGCACAGGGTGCGCTCCTACGGGTCGGGCCCCGGTCAGGCAGCGCTGGCGGCCATCCAGCGTTCCAGCTCGGCGGCGGGCATCGGCATGCCGAAATGGAAGCCCTGCAGCAGGGTGCAGCCGGCCTCGCGCAGGAAGTCGGCCTGCGCGGCGGTCTCCACGCCCTCGGCGATCACCGTCTTGCCGAGGCTGCGCGCCATCGCGACGATCGTGCGGGTGATCGCGGCGGTGTCGCTGTCGGCGGTCACGTCGTGCACGAAGCTGCGGTCGATCTTCAGCGCGTCGACCGGGAAGTGCCTGAGGTAGGACAGGCTGCAGTAGCCGGTGCCGAAGTCGTCCAGCGACAGCCGCACGCCGTGCTGGCGGATGCGCTGCAGCAGCCGGGTGGTGGCGTCGCCGCCGGCCATCATGGTGCGCTCGGTCAGTTCCAGCTCCAGCTGGCCGGGGCCGATGCCGTAGGCGCCCAGCAGCGCGTCGAGCTGCGGCTGGAAGCGCTCGTGGCGGAACTGCAGCGGCGACACGTTCACCGAGATCGGCAGCAGCCGCCCGCGCTGCCGCCATTGCCGCGACTGCATGCAGGCCCGCTGCAGCACCCATTCGCCGAGTTCGGCGATCAGTCCGCTGTCCTCGGCCACCGGGATGAACTGGTCGGGCATGAACACGTCGTGGCCGTCGACCTGCCAGCGCAGCAGCGCCTCGGCGCCGACGATGCGGCCGCTGCGTGCGTCCACCATCGGCTGGTAGTGCAGCGCCAGTGCGTCGTGCGCCAGCGCATCGCGCAGCGCGCCCTCGATGTTGCGCAGCGTGGCGGCGCGCTCGCCCATCGCGGCGGTGTAGCGGCGCCAGCCGCCGCGGCCGGCCACCTTCATCTCGTACATCGCGGTGCCCGCGTGGCGCAGCAGGGCGTCGGCGTCGTCCGCGTCGTCGGGGAACACGCTGATGCCGATGCTGGCGCCGGCCTGCAGCGAGGAGACGCCCGGCAGCGCGATGCGTGCGCACTGTTGCAGCAGCCGCTCGGCCAGCACGGTGGCCTCGCAGGCCTCGTCCACGCGCGGCAGCAACAGCACGAATTCGTCGCCGTTGTAGCGGTACAACGTCTCGTCCTCGCGCAGCGTCTCGCGCAGGCCCTGCGCCACCGCCTGCATCACCTGGTCGCCGCCCTCGTAGCCGAGCGCCTCGTTGATGCGCCGGAAGTGGTCCATGTCCAGGTACAGCAGCGCGCAGCGGCGGTCGTGCAGCGCGGCGCGGTGCACCGCCTGCTCGATGCGCACCGGCAGCAGGTTGCGGTTCGGCAGGCCGGTGAGCGTGTCGTGCTGGGTGAGGTGGATCATCTTCAGCGCCAGCGCGCGGTTCTCGCTGACGTCGTGGCAGACCAGCACGCCGCCGATCACGTTGCCGGCGTGGTCGTGGATCGGCGCGGCGGAATCCTCGATCGGCGTCTCGAAGCCGTTGCGGTGGGCCAGCACCACCTTGCCGGACAGGTTCACGATCGCGTCGCGGCGGATCGCCTCGCGCAGCGGGTTCGCCAGCTCCGCGCCGCTGTCCGCGTCGCGCAGCTGGAACACCTCGTCCATGCGCCGGCCCTTGGCCTCGCTGGCGCTCCAGCCGGTCATCGCCTCGGCGATCGGGTTGAGCGAGGTCACGTGCAGGCCGGGGTCGGTGGTCAGCACCGCGTCGCCGATCGAGCTCAGCGTGGCCTCGGCCAGCTGGCGCTCGCGGAACAGCGTGTCCTCGAAGTGGCGGCGCTGGCTGATGTCCTGCACCTGGGTGACCACGTAGCGCAGCCGGCCGGCGTCGTCGCGCACCTGCGAGACGCTGAGCTGCACGTGCACGGCGTGGCCATCGCGGTGCAGGTAGCGTTTCTCGGTGTGGAAGGCCTCGCGGCCGCCGTCGAGCAGCTGGCGCGCGAGCGCCTCGCTGCTGGCGAGGTCGTCCGGGTGGGTGATGTCGCGCCAGTTGTGCGCGAGCAGTTCGTGGTCGGCATAGCCGAGCATCGCGCACAGCGCGGCGTTGACGCGCATGAACTGGCCGTCCGGATGGACCAGCGCCATGCCGATCGCGGCGTGCTGGAACGCCTGGAAGAAGCGCTGCTCGCTCTCGCGCAGCTGCAGCTCCAGCGCATGCCGCTCGGTGATGTCGGTGAACACGGTGATGACGCCGCGCACCTGGCCCGCGGCGTCGAGGTCGGGCTGGAAATGCCCGTGCACGTAGCGGCGCACCGTGCCGCTGGCGAGCTCGCCCTCGTAATGCGACGGCTGGCCGCTCAGCGCCTGCAGCAGCGCGGCGCGGGCGGCGAGGTAACTCTGCACATCCAGCGCCTCGCTGAGGCGCCGGCCGATCAGCTGCGCGGGATCGGTGCCGAACCAGCGGCGATGGGTGTCGTTGACGTAGCGGAAGCGCAGCTCGGTGTCGATGCAGGCGATCAGCGCCGGGGCGTTCCGCAGCACGTGTTCGGCCAGCTCCGGCGGAAACGCGGAAGCGGGCCCATCACCGCCGGTGGACTGCACTGCCGTGGACATCTTCGCCGCCTGCAGAGATCGGTCGCCGACCTCGTCGCCGAGTTCCGAAAGCCGCCCCCGAAGGCTTTCGACTCAGCGGACCCGTCGCCTGCCCGGATCCGCTGCCGCCGCCAGGCATTCGCATGCCGGCGCGCGGGTCATCATGCGCCCGCCGGGCATCGCTTTGCATCTTCGGATGTGTGAACGATCCGTGCAGGCAGTGATCGCCGCACTCGCCGCCCGAAAGCGGCTCAGTGCAGGGACATCGCCGGTGCCGCGAGCCGGCCCCGTTCGTCCAGCACGATGCGGCCCGGCGCCTGCAGTTCGGCGGCGCAGCCGTGGCGGTCGGCCAGCGCCGCCAGCAGCGGCCCCAAGGCGCGCGGCTGCAGCGGGTAGCCATGGGCGAGCACGTGCGGTCGACCGCCCGCGCCGTGCTGCGCCGCAGTGACCGCGACCACGCCGAGGCCGGGCGCCTCGTGGGCGTACAGCCGCGGCGCGTCGCAAGCCGGATCGGCCGCGGCCACGGTTTCCAGCAGCCAGCCGGAGTCGCCGTCGCCCTCCGGCGCCGACTGCAGGCGCAGCGGCAGGGCGTGCGCGTCCAGCAGCGCGGCGTACTGGCGCAACTCGAACACGATGCCGGCGAAGTCGTGTGCGCGCTGCGCGGGGTCGCCGGCCTGTGCGGCCAGCCATGCGGCGGGCGATTGCGCCAGCACGCGGCCGCCTTCGTAGCGCAGCGCGAGGCCGCGCGCGCTGAGCACGTCCTCGCTGCGGTACGGCGTGAGCAGGGCCGCTTCCAGCAGGCTCCACAGCGGCGCGAGGTTGACGTGCTCGTACTGCACGCAGGTGAGCGCCATCAGGTCGTTGCGGCTGAGATAGCGCGCGTGTTCCAGCTGCACGCCCAGCGTGCGCATCAGCCAGTCGGCGGTGCGCGCGCCGGCTTCGCCGCGGCCGACCAGCTGCACTTCGACCTGCTCGGCCAGCTCTTCGGCCAGGGTTTCCGGCGCCAGCAGCGACAGCGGCAGCAGGCGCATCGGGCCGTCGGCGAATTGCGGCGATGGTTCCAGCGGCTGCGCCGGCATGTGGCCCTCGTGGCTGCCGAACGCGACCACCTGCGCCACGCCGGCGCGCGGTACGCGGCGGCCGAGTTCCTCCAGCGTGGCCCATACGGGAAAGCCGGGGCGCAACAGTTCGACCGGATCGAACAGCGCGCCGGCCAGCACCAGCCGCGCCTGCGCCACCTGCGGCAGCAGCGCGTGCAGGTCCGTGGCGACCAGCGCGGCCAGCTCGTCCGCCTCGTCGCGGCTCAGGCGGGTGCGCGGCGTGGCGCCGGCCTGGGATTCCAGCGCGAGCACGATGGGCAGGGCGATCAGGGCGGAAGCTTCCACGGTGGGGAAATCCGGGAGGGGAAACCCTCATTCTAGCAAGCGGGGTGCAGGCACCCGATTTCGTGAACGAATCGCCGCCGCACCGCGCGCCGCGCTTTCACCATACGGCGGGGCAGGTTAGCCTTGCAGGCAGTGCAAGCGGCACAGGGATGTGCTGCACGCGACCCGGCACCTGCGTGCCGGGTCGACGGAAGCGAGTCCGGACCCGTGCCGGATGCGTTGACTCGAAGCACCGCCCGGATGGCGTTGCTTCGAGGTTCCTCCAATGGGATCGTCGCGGACATGGAACAGATGCAACGACGCGTGGGCGTGATCGGCGGTGTGCGGATTCCGTTCTGTCGCAACAACACCACCTACGCGGACGTGGGCAATTTCGGCATGTCGGTGAAGGTGCTGGGCAGCCTGGTCGAGCGCTACGGCCTGCATGGCGTGGAGCTGGGCGAGGTGGCGCTGGGCGCCGTCATCAAGCACGCCTCGGACTGGAACCTCGCGCGCGAGGCGCTGCTCTCCTCCGGCCTCGCGCCGACCACACCCGGCATCACCACCGCGCGCGCCTGCGGCACCTCGCTGGACAACGCGATCATCGTGGCGAACAAGATCGCGATGGGCCAGATCGAGGCCGGCATCGCCGCGGGTTCCGACACCACCAGCGACGTGCCGATCGTCTACGGCACCCGCCTGCGCAAGCGCCTGCTCGCGATCAACCGCGCGAAGACGCTGCAGGACAAGCTGAAGATCGCGCTGCACCGCTTCTCGCTGAAGGAGCTCAAGCCCTCCTTCCCCGGCGTGGCCGAGCCGCGCACCGGCAAGTCGATGGGCGACCACTGCGAGCAGATGGCGAAGCAGTGGCACATCGGCCGCGCGGCGCAGGACGAACTGGCGCTGGCCAGCCACCGCAAGCTCGCCGCCGCCTATGACGCCGGCTTCTTCGAGGACCTGATCGTGCCGTTCCGCGGCATCCAGCGCGACGGCTTCCTGCGCCCCGACACCACGCTGGAGAAGCTCGCCGCGCTGAAACCCGCGTTCGACAAGGCCTCGGGCCAGGGCACGCTGACCGCGGGCAATTCCACCGGGCTTTCCGATGGTGCGGCTGCCGTATTGCTGGCCAGCGAAGGCTGGGCCGCGCAGCGCGGGCTCAAGGTGCAGGCCTGGTTCCGCGACGCCGAGGTGGCCGCGGTGGACTTCGTGCACGGCGAGGGCTTGCTGATGGCGCCCACCGTGGCGGTGCCGCGCCTGCTCAGGCGCAACGGCCTCAGCCTGCAGGACTTCGACTACTACGAGATCCACGAAGCGTTCGCCGCCCAGGTGCTGTGCACGCTGCGCGCGTGGGAGTCGGCGGATTACTGCCGAAACCGGCTGGGCCTGGACGCGCCGTTGGGCGCGATCGACCCCGCGAAGCTCAACGTGCACGGCTCCAGCCTCGCCGTGGGCCACCCGTTCGCCGCCACCGGCGCGCGCATCATCGCGACACTGGCGAAGCTGCTGGAACAGAAGGGTTCGGGCCGCGGCCTGATCTCGATCTGCACCGCCGGCGGCATGGGCGTCACCGCGATCCTGGAGCGCTAGCAAAACGGCCCCAGGAGCCGACTGTAGGAGCGGCTTCAGCCGCGATTCCTCAGCCATGTGCGTAGATGACCGAAGCATCGCGGCTGAAGCCGCTCCTGCGTGGGAGGTCCCGGTTCCATGTTGCGTCTGCGTACCACCACGACCCTGAGCCTGCTCGCGCTGGCCGCCGGCATTGCCGGCACGCAATGGCTCAGCGGTTTCGGCACCGGCTGGGCCGGCCCCAGCGAACGCGTGGCGGGCTACGTGCCCGCGGCGCATCGCGCCGGCGCGCGCGCCGCACCGCGCGTGGCGCAGCAGCGTGCCCCGCGCCAGCCGCATGCCTTCGTGGCGGTGGCGCATCGCGCCGTGCTGCCGCCGGTGGTGGCCGCCGCGCAGGCCGAAACCGCCGCGCCGCCGCCGGAACTGGTGCCGGTATCGATGCCGGTGGCGCCGGTGTCGTGGTCGCAGATGGAAGGCCACCTGCATGGTCGCGTGCTGCTGCATGTCAGCATCGACGGCAACGGTCGCGTCGCCGACGCGACACTGGCCGCATCCAGCGGCGACGCCGTGCTCGATGCCCACGCCCTCGCCACCGTGCGCGGCTGGCGCTTCGCCGTGCCCGCCGATCACCCGGACGGCTTCAGCGGCGACCTGCCGATGCGCTTCACCAGCGGTCCGCAGCAGGTGGCGCAGGCGCCGTAGCCGCCTGGCCGCGCTTGCGGGAAGCGCGACGGTCTCTGGCCCAGGCTGCACAAAGTCCAGGCCACAAAAAAGACCGCCGGGTCGTCCCCGGCGGTCTCGCTGCAACTCCCGAGATGGGCGTGCGGCTTCAGTGCATCAGTAGTCGTACGACACGCCGAAGCGGACGTAACGCGGCGTCATCGAGCTGTACGGACGCAGGTAGCTGCTGCTCGTCGAGACCGCGTAGGTCTGCGTGGTGGTCTGCTTGTCGAACACGTTGTAGACCATGACGTTGAACGCCAGCTTCTTGCCCGCCCACTCCGGCCGGTACTCGGCGCTCAGGTCGAGACGGTAGGTCCACGGCTGGCGCTGATCGCCCGGCCGGAACGGCTTGCCGTTGCAGAAGTGGTAGTACGGACCGTAGCCCAGACCCGGGTAGGTGCCATTCGGACCGTATGCACCAAGACAGGTCTTCGGGCTGCCGGAGGCGATGGACAGGTTGCCGGACAGCATCCACTCGGGAGCGATCTGGTACGAGCCGTAGGCCTTGATCTGGTGGCGACGATCATTGGCCAGCGCGCCGTTGGCGTAGTCCATGAGCGTGGCGTAGTCCCAGTCCATCGTCGCCGACACGTCTTCCTGGCCGACGTCCGAGCGCACCTGGCCTTCGCTGTTGCCGTAGCTGCGCGAGTACAGGTAGTCGAGCTTGCCGAACCACTTGCCGTCGAACGGATGCTCCAGGTACAGGTTCAGGCCGTAGTACTTGCGCTTCATCGTGGTGTTGAAGCCGAAGTCCTTCGTCCAGTCCATCGGCACGGTGTAGTAGCCGCCGCCCAGCTTCGGAATGTCGAAGTAGGAGGTGTTGCCCGGATTGATCAGGATGCTGCCCGGGATCTGGCTGACGTCATAGGTGGCCGGGTCGATGCCCATCGCGTTCATCTTGGCCACGATCGACGGGCTGTCCGCAATGTCGTCGATCGCATTGCGCAGGTTGCGGTAGGTGGCCTTGGCGCCGTACACCCACGCGTCGCCCAGCTTCTTGTCGAAGCCGAGGATGTACTCGTCCTGGTATTCCGACTTGAGGTTGGTCGAGGCCGAGGTCTTCGGGTCGCGCGGCTGGCCGTACTCGCCGTTGGCCGAGACCGGCGCGCCGTCGCCCAGGTAGGTTTCGATCGGGCTCAGCCCGGTCGGGATGCCGTTCTGGTCGATGCCGGTGTAGGTGTAGTACTCGCGGGTGTACAGCGAGGAACCGGCGGAACGCAGCGCCACGCTGGTCGGCATGGCGAGGTAGTAGCGGCCGGCGTTGCCGTAGACCTTGAAGCTGGAGTCGCCGTTGACGTCCCAGCTGAAGCCCACGCGCGGCGCCCACTGCGGCGAGGTCAGGCGGACGTAGGGCTTGCCGGCGGCGCTGTAGTTGGTGAACTGGTCGTTGCGCAGGCCCAGCTTGACCAGCCAGCGGTCGCTGATCTGCCAGCTGTCCTCGACGTACTGCGCACGCTGCTTCACGCGCACCGAGGCGTTGTCGTGGTAGCGGTAGCGGGCCACGTAGTAGCCGGTCTCGCCACCCGTCTGGGAGCCGGTGTTGGCCACCCACGGCGAGTTGCGCCAGTCGGCGCCCGGCTGGGCGGTGCCCGGACCGCCGATGATGTAGGCGTCGGGGTCATCGTCCATGGTGTCGTATTCCCACGCATAGCCGAGGCCGGCATCCGGGAACTTGGTACCGCCGTCGATGTTCTTCACGTCCTGGTTGTCGATACCGGCGGTGAGGGTGTGATCGCCCAGCCGGTAGCTCAGGTCGAGGCGCAGGTTGGTGTTGGTGGAGCGGTGGCCGGGCAGGTTGATCGTCGAGACGGTCTGGCTGTTGTGGGGCGTTGCGAAGTCCGGGTTCGCGTCGGCCGCGCCGAAGATGTACGGGTAGGTCGGATCGTAGCCCGGCGTGTCGCTGTACCAGGTGCCCTTCATCTTGCCGTACATCACGCTGGCGGTCAGGTCGTCCGTGATGTAGCTGGTGAACTTCGCCGAATACACCTCCGCACCGTTCTTGGTGTGGGTGTCGTAGCTGTTGAAGCCGCCTTCGGTCAGGGTGGCGTAGTCGAACTCGTTGAACGTGCCCTGGTACGACGACTTGTTCGACGCCGCGGTCACCTCGAGGATGTTGCTGTCGGTGATGTTCCAGTCCAGCTTGCCGTACCACTTCGGATTGTCGTAGCGGTAATGGTCGACGTACGGCGCCACGTTCGAACCGGTGGACTCGCCCTGCCGGCGCTCGGCCTCGACGGCCGCGAACAGGAACAGCTTGTCCTGGATCAGCGGGCCGCCGACGTAGCCGCTCGCCGTGGTGGTCCACGACTTGTTGTCCTTGCGGTACTGGCGCAGCTTGCCCTGCGAGCCGTCCTTGTTGACGTAGTACCAGTTCTTCGGATCGGCGTTCAGATCCTTCGGGGTCCACTGGAGTTGCCCGCCGAAGTGCCACTCGTTGGTGCCGCGCTTGCCGACTTGGCTGATCACGCCGCCGTCGGAACGGCCGTAGGCCGCGCCGTAGCCGCCGCTCAGGATTTCCTGCTGGTCGATGGCGCCGTACGGCAGGGTGATGCCGCCGAAGCCGCTCAGCGGATCGGTGGTGTTGAAGCCGTTGAGGTAGTACGCGTTCTCGGTCACCGAGGCGCCGCTGAACGACACCACCGAGCCGCCCAGGGCGTTGGCGAAGAGCGAGCTGCCCGAGACCACGCCGGGCGCCAGCAAGGCGATCGCCTCGGCGCTGCGCGCCAGCGGCAGGCGGGCCAGCTGCTGGGAGGTGATGACGGTGCGCGAATCCACGCCGCTCACGTCGATGCTCGGCAGGCCGTTGGCCGTCACCGTCACGGCCGACAGGGTCTGGACATTGTGTGCACCGAAGGAAACCTCGGTACCGGAACCCACGCGCATGGTCACGTCCGCACGCGAATCGACGGTCTGGCCGCCGCGCTGCAGGGTCACCGTGTAGCTGCCCAGCGGCAGCGAATCGAACACGTAGCGGCCGGCCGCATCCACGGTCGCCTGGCGGGTGACGCCGGAGTCGCTCTTGACCAGCACGGTGTCGCCCGCCTGGGCCTGGCCGTAGATGCTGCCCGTGGTCGACTGGGCCATCGCGCCCGTGCCGAACAGGCACAGGGCCAGACCGATGGCCAGCGAAGTGCGGCGCAGCGGTCCCGCTTTGTGGTTTTCAGGTTGGTTCATTTCACAGCTCCCTGGGGATGGGGCCCGGACTTTCCGGGATTCACAAAAATTTGCGAAATTCCGTTTGCCGAAACAGGCCACGGATGTGTCTCGCAATAGCCTGATTTTGTTTGAATTGCGTGGAAATCAAGGCAGGGGACTGATGACCGTACCGTAAAGAAATTGCGAATGTCAACATTTCGCAAGTTATGTCGTCATCAACTTGCGATACGAATTCCGTGGCGACCCGCACCCGGCCTTGGGGCGCGTCGAGGGTTGCCGCCGCTGGGTGAGGCCGGGAAATCCCCGTGGAATCCCGCCTCCCGCCCACGGGTCGTGGGCGGGCGGGGAAGGGCCGCCCGGGCGATGTCGGCGCGAGGGAACCGCCGGCCAGGCGTGCGCAGGAAGGACGACTCCCGCGTTCCGCGCGGAGCCGCAGCCGCCGGCGCGGGCGGTCAATGGCGTGTCTTGCCGAACGGCATCTCAGGGGGCGCGGAGCGGACGCCGTTTCGGGCAGTCCGAGAAGAATCGCAGGCAGCGGAGGCGCGGAGCGCAAGCTCCGGGATCCCCGCAAGCGGGAAACCCGGGCCGCATCCTGGGGGCCTGGTCGGCCGATCGAACTCTCAGGCGGGTCCTGGCGCGCGTCGCGCAGGCCGCTTTACAGGATTCCCTTCACCCCTGCCCCGAACGCCGTGATCAGGCGCGTGTAGATCAGCTTGGGCGAGATCGCCACGTCGGGAAAGTCGCCGACCGGGGTGTAGCACTCCTGGAACTTCGGGTTGTCGGGCGCGAGCGGGGCGCAGCCGTGCTTGATCTCGTAGCTGGTGGCGTAGCGGAACGGCCACAGGTCGAACAGCGGCAACCGCGAGGAGAGGTTGCCGATGGCCTGGCTGATGTCGCCGAGCACCGGGATCGTGGGTTCGCGCCGGGCGATGGTCCAGGCGTTCTGCGGCAAGGTGTCCTCGAGGATGGAGGCGCGCACTTCGCTGGCGAAGCGGGGGTCGTAGACGATCACGCCGGCCTCGGTGTTGTAGTGGTCGGAGCGCGGGTCGAAGTTGTGCGAGCCGACCATCGCGAAGCTGTCGTCCACCACCATCGACTTGGCGTGCAGGCTGTAGCGGCGACCGTTGCTGCGCAGCGGGGCGGGGCGGTTGCGCCGGCCGTGGCTGCCGAACACGCCGGGGCGGCGCTCGTTGCCGGGAAAGCGCTGGCGCGGCTTGCCGGACTTGGCGGACTTGCCGGGCGCGGCGATGGGCTGGCCGGTGGGGCCGTCATCCTGGTCTTCGTTCGCTTCTTCCCAGGCCTCGGCGGCGCTGTCGGCGTGCGGTTTCAGCTCGTGAATCTGGAAGCCGTATTCGGTGAGGTAGCGGCGGCGGTGCTTGTAGGACAGCCCGTACACTGCGAACGCGTCGGTGGCGGCCAGCGAGTTGGTGGAGATGATGATGCCGGGCGACGGGTTTTCCCGGTGCAGGCGCTTGAAGATGTCCTGCGCGCGCTTGCTGAGCACCAGGTAGGGCGTCTGCACCACCACCTCGTGCTTCGCGTCGGCGACCATGCGCATCAGGCGGCCGGTGAGTTCGCGCGCGCTGCGTTTGGTCGGCTCGTCGGTCTTGGCCGGCAGGTCGCTGAAGTAGTTCACCTGGCTCACGCGCAAGGTGTCGTCGCCGATCCAGGCGGCGAGCCAGTCGGGGTCCTCCGCCTCGGCCTGGGCGCGCGCCACCCGCGCCGGGTCGGTGTAGTGCGGCGCGGGCCAGCCGGGCGCCGCGCGGTCGCTGCGGATGCGCCGGTTGACGTCGCGCAGGCGGATCAGCGGCACCGAGCGCCGGTGGTTCCAGAACAGCGCGAAGCTGTCGGCCATCTCGCGGCCCACCGGGCCGCCGGCCATCACGTCGCGGTCGAGGTAGTCGAAATCCGGGTCCCAGTTGAAGTAGCGGTTCTGGTAGTTGCGCCCGCCGGTGATGCCGATGGCGTCGTCCACCAGCAGCAGTTTGTTGTGCATGCGCTGGTTGAACTTCATGAAGCAGCACAAGACGCCGGCGGCGAACTGCAGCGGCGGCGTCTGCGCATCGTGGAAGGTGGGGTTGTACAGCTTCACCTCGAGGTTCGGGCTGACCCGGGCGAGGCGGTCGAGCAGGCCGAGGTCGCCGAACGAGAACAGCTGGTCGGCGAGGATGCGCACCTGCACCCCGCGCCGCGCGGCCTGCACCAGCTCGTTCAGCACCAGCTGGCCGATATCGTCCTCGTCCCAGATGTAGGTCTGCACGTCGATGCTGTGCTGCGCGGCGCGGATCAGGCTGAGGCGCGCCACCAGTGCGGCCTCGCTGTCGTCGAGCAGGGTGACGGTGTTGACCGGATGCTCGGACGTGGAGTCGGCGATCGCCTGCTGCGCGGCTTCCAGCAGGGGCGAAGGCGTGGCGCAACGGTCGGCCTGGTGGCAGCTGTTCTCGCGGCCGGGGCTGGCGGCGACGATGGCGCCGGCCTCGCGGATCTGGGCGCGGCTCAGCGTGCAGCCTTGCAGCAGCGCGACGAGCAGCAGGACGGGAAGCAGCAGCCAGCGAAACGACATGAACGATGGACGAGGCGAGGCGTCATGCCCCGGGCGTGTTGTTGAAGTTATCCCAAAACCCGTTCGCCCCGGGCGTGGCGCCGGGGCGCGGGCATGCATGTGGATGCTTCGATGGCGCGGGGAGGCCGCAGCGACGCGGGTCTGGAGGCGGCCGTGTTCCGGCCTCGCGGAACCGCGTTCCGCCACGTTCGGCACGAACGGTCTTTCGGGCGATTCAGCGCGGCGACCAGAACGCATCCAGCCGCGCGCTGGCCGGCTCCAGCGGGCCGCTGCTGAGGTGCAGCACGGCCAGCCCGGCCGGCGGCATGCCGCGGAATTCGTCCGAACGGCCTTCCACCAGCAGTGCCACCAGCCGCTCGATGCCGGGGTTGTGGCCCACCAGCAGCACGGTGCCGGCGTCGGCGTGCTGGTCGAGCAGGGCCAGCAGTTCGCCGGGGGTGGCGTCGTAGATCTCGCCGGCCTGCTGCAGCGGCGGCGGGTCGGCCAGCGCGGCCAGCGCCAGCTGCGCGGTTTCCTCGGCGCGTCGCGCGGGCGAGCAAAGTGCGCGCAGCGGTCGTGCGCCATGCCGTGCCAGCCATGCGCCGGCGTCTTGCGCCTCGCGCCGGCCGTGCTCGCTCAGCGGGCGCTGGCGATCGTCGCCGTCGCCCTCGGCGGGCAGGGCTTCGGCGTGGCGCAGCAGGATCAGTTCGTGCATGGAGGACTCCGGTGAATGGTTGGCTGCAGGCTCAGGCGGCCTGGCGCTTGATCCAGCGCAGCAGCGGCTTCCAGTCCTGCTGGTGGCCGCGCACCTGCTCGGACTGGTAGTCGAAGATGCCCTTGCCCAGCGCGGTGAGCAGCACATAGGCCTGGCTGTCGCGCAACTGGGCGACGACGGGGAACGGCGAGGCGCCCGCGAGCTGCTCCACCGCGTCCTGGCTGGCGTGGGTCCAGGGCTTGAGCCGGTTCGCCACCAGCGCCACCGGCAGCTTGCCGCTCTTGATGCGCTTGATCGCCTGCAGTGTGTCGAGGAAATGCAGCGTGGCGTCGAGGTCGAAGCTGGACGGCAGCACCGGCACCAGCAGCACGTCGGCCTGCTCGATGAAGGGTTCGAGCTCGCGCTCGCCCGAGCCGGCCGCGGTGTCGATCAGCAGTTGCTGCGTGTCCGGCGGCACGCGCTGCAGCGCCTTGCGACCGCCTTCCAGCCCCAGCACGCCGGGCACGTGGTCGGGCCGACGCGTGGCCCAGCGGTAGCTGGAGCCCTGGTGATCGGCATCCACGATGGCGGTGTGCTGCCCGGCCTGGGCCCAGTGCGACGCCAGCTGTGTCGCCAGCGTGCTCTTGCCGCATCCCCCCTTGCTGCTCGCCACCAGCGTCGTGACCATGGGTACGCCCTTGTCGCGAAAGGTGGACCAAGCCTAACCGCTGCGGCCCGTCATGGGGAGTGCGCCGGGGCCGGGGCGTCCGGCGCCGGCGGCTGCCAGCTGCCGGGCGCGGTGGTCGAGACGCCGCTGGCGCGCAGCACGGCGGTCAGCTGGCTCATCTCGGTGCCGCCCTGCTTCGCGGCCGCCAGCAGCAGCTGCGCCAGCGCGGGATCGTCCTGCGCGCGCAGCGCCAGCTGCGAGTAGTTCTGTACCTGCCAGATCAGGTCGCGGCGCTGCTGCCGTGCGTCCGCCTGCGCGGTTGCATCCCCGAGCACCTCGCGCAGGTGCAGGCCCAGCGAGCGCGCCAGCGGGCTGGAACCCCATTCGAGCAGCTTGCCGAGCTTGAGGCAGTCGGCCTTGATCGCGGCGTCGTCGCCCGCGTTCTCGCACAGCTTGGCGACGACCGGCAGCGCGGGCCGCGGCTGCAGCCGGGCATTGCCCTGCACGATCAGCACCTGCACGCCGACGGGTCCGCCCGTGCCCTGCGTGGCCGGCGGCGGGGGCAACGCATCCACCACGCCGGCCAGCGCCGCGAGGCTGCTGCCGGTGTAGTCGTCGTAGAGCTTGGCGGCGGCGGCCCTGGCCAAGTCCGCGCGCGCCGCGTCGGATTTCATGTCGCGGGTGTCGAGGCCGAGCTTGAGCAGCCACACCGCGGCGTTGTCCGGCGCCTGCTCCACCAGCTTGCGCAGCGCGCTGGCGTTCGGGCAGGCATCGGCCTTCGCGTCGCAGTCGGCGAGGCGCGCCCACTGCACGGCGGGGCCGGCATCGCTGGCCGCGGCGGCGCGGTTGATCAGCGCGTGGAAGCTGTTGGTCTTCGGCTGTCGCGGCAGCGGACGGGCCAGCAACGCTGCGCCCAGCAGCGGTTGGGCCGTGGCACGCAGCGCCAGCACGCTGACCAGATCGTGCTGGAACGCCTGCAGCGCCTGCTCGCGCGCGCTGTCGCCGGCAGCCGGTGCCGCATCCGGAGCGGCTTGCTTCACTGCCGCCACTGCGGGGGCGGCGAGCAGCGACAGGGCGCCGGCAAGGGCGAGGCAATGCCATCCACGCATGGGGTGCTCCAGCGATCACGGGGCCGCCAGCTTAGCGGCCGGGTGTTGAGGATGCTCTGAACGGTTTCTGAGTCATGGGCCGTCGCAGCGGGTTCGTTCGCGGCCGGATTGCTAGGATGGCCTCTGGTCCGCGCGCCCGGCGCGCTCCACCACAGAGGGCGGAGGGCCGTCGTGAATCACTTTTCGAGTTTTGCCGATGGCGCACCCTGGTTTGCCGGCTGGGGCACGCTGGCCTTGATCAACGCGGGCCTGGCCCAAGGCAAGAACCGCAGCGGCCTGCTGTGGTTCCTGCTGTCGTTGCCGTTCGGGCCGCTGGTGACATTGGCCCTGGTGCTGCTGCCCAAGGTGCGGTCGAAGATGTTTTGAAGAGCGGCGCGAGCCTGGGTCGCGGCTGAAGCCGCTCCTACTCGCCCAGCGCCTCGCGCATGAATTCCGGCTGGGCCAGCGCGGCCTTGTGGATCTCGGCGTTGTAGTACCTGGTGGGGAAGTTCTTGGCTGAAGCGCCGCGCTCGCGGAAGCCGCTGAGGTCGCCGCCCTTGCGCGCCATGGTGCAGCTCCACCAGCCGGTGGGGTAGCAGGGCTGCGGGAATGGCAGGGTCTTCACGGCGCTGAAGCCGGCGGTGCGCATCGCGGCGCGCATCGACTTGATGAGTTCGATGTGCGCCAGCGGCGATTCGCTCTGCTGCACCAGCAGGCCGCCGTGGCGCAGCGCCTTGTGGCAGCTGACGTAGAACGCGGCGTTGAACAGGCCTTCGGCGGGGCCCACCGGATCGGTCGAGTCGACGATGATGAGGTCCAGCGACTCGGGCTCGGCCTCGGCCATGTACTTGATGCCGTCGATGAACAGCAGTTCGGCGCGCGGGTCGTGGTTCGACTCGCACAGCTCGGGGAAGTACTGCTCGGCGAGCCGCGTCACGCGCTCGTCGATCTCCACCTGCACGGCGTGCTCGACTTCCTCGTGCTTCAGCACCTCGCGCAGCGTGCCGCAGTCGCCGCCGCCGATGATCACCACGCGCTTGGCGCGCGCATGGGTGAACAGCGCCGGGTGGGTCATCATCTCGTGGTAGAGGAAGTTGTCACGCGTGGTGAGCATCACGCAGCCGTCGATCACCATCAGCTTGCCCCAGTCGGTGGTCTGGTGGATCTCGATGGTCTGGAACGGGGTCTTCTCCGCGTGCAGCAGTTGCTCGGTGCGGAAGCCGATGGAGGAGCCGGAGGCCTGGTGGGCCTCGGTGAACCAGCTGGCTTCATTCGGTGTGGGCTGCTGCGACATGGGTGTACCTGGGCGTGAATGCGGGGTATTTGGCCGCCCATTGTAGCCGAGCCGCCGAGGGCGGGGTTTGGGCCGGCCGCCGGGCCCGTTACAATGGCGCCTCGGCCGCCCTCGGCGTGCCGGCTGGTGCGATCGGCCCCGCGGCGTGCGAGGCTTCCGGCCCATCGCGCTTCTATCCGTCAAGGCTCGCCGCTGCGACGACAGGCATCCCGTTTGCACAAGGAGACGCTTCATGTCGAAGCCCTGGACCGTGGCCGATGCGCGCCACACCTATGCCGTGGCCCATTGGGGCGACGGTTACGTCGATGTCGATGCCCGCGGCGAGATCGCGATACTCCCGCACGGTGCGCGCGGCCCCGCGCTGTCGCTGCCGGCGATCGTGGAGCGTGCCCGCGCCGAAGGCCTGCGCCTGCCGTTGCTGGTGCGCTTTCCCGACATCCTCGCCGACCGCCTCACACGGCTGCAGGCCGCGTTCGCCAAGGCGATCGGCGAATGGCACTACGCGGGCGGCTATACCGCGATCTACCCGATCAAGGTGAACCAGCAGCGCGGCGTGGCCGGCGAGCTGGTGGCCGCGGGCGCCGAGGGTTTCGGCCTGGAAGCCGGCTCGAAACCGGAATTGATGGCGGTGCTGGCCATGGCCAAGCCCGGCTCCATCGTGATCTGCAACGGCTACAAGGACCGCGAATACATCCGCCTCGCGCTGATCGGCAAGAAGCTCGGCCTGCGCGTGCACATCGTGATCGAGAAGCTGTCCGAACTGGACCACGTGTTCGCCGAGGCCAAGGCACTCGACGTGGAGCCGCTGCTCGGCGTGCGCGTGCGCCTTGCCTCGATCGGTGCCGGCAAGTGGCAGAACACCGGCGGCGACAAGGGCAAGTTCGGGCTGTCGCCGCAGCAGGTGCTGACCCTGATAGCGCGGCTGGACCAGGCCGGCCTCAAGCACACGCTGAAGCTGCAGCACTTCCACATGGGCTCGCAGATCTCCAACGTGCGCGACATCGCCAACGGCATGCGCGAGGCCACGCGCTACTTCGTCGAGCTCACCCGCATGGGCGTGCCGCTGGAGATCGTCGACGTGGGCGGCGGCCTCGGCGTGGATTACGAAGGCTCGCGCTCGCGCAGCCACAACTCGATCAACTACTCGATCGAGCAGTACGCCGCCACGATCGTGCAGTCGCTGGCCGAGGCGGTGGAGGTGGAAGGCCTCAAGGCGCCGCACATCCTCACCGAGGCCGGCCGCGCGATGACCGCGCACCATGCCGTGCTGGTGGTCAACGTGAGCGAGGTGGAGGAAGTGCCGGCCGGCACGATTCCGCCGGTGGCGCAGGACGAGCCCGCGGTGCTGCGCCGCCTGCGCGAGGTGCACGCCGAGCTCGATGTGCGCCCCGCGCTGGAACTGTTCCACGAGGCCCAGCACCACCTGAGCGAAGGCCAGGCACTGTACGCGCTGGGCCAGCTCGCGCTGGCCGACCGCGCGCGGCTGGACGAGATGTACTACGCCATCGCGAACGCCGTGCGCGCGCGCCTGCTGCCCGGCGAACGCTCGCACCGCGCCGCGCTGGACGAGCTGGACGAGAAGCTGGTCGACAAGTACTTCGTCAACTTCTCGGTGTTCGAATCGGTGCCCGACATCTGGGCGATCGAGCAGATCTTCCCGATCGCGCCGATCGCGCGGCTGGACGAGGAGCCGACGCGGCGCGGCGTGATCGTCGACCTCACCTGCGACTCGGACGGCCGCATCGACCACTACGTCGATGCCGAGGGCGTGGACGTCTCGCTGCCGCTGCACGCGCTGAAGGACGGCGAGAGCTACCGGCTCGGCATCTTCATGGTGGGCGCCTACCAGGAGACGCTGGGCGACATCCACAACCTGTTCGGCGACACCGACGCGGTGAACGTGCGCGTAGCCGGTGATTCGTATGTTTTCGCGCACAGGCGCCGCGGCGACACCACCGACCTGATGCTGGACTACGTGGGCTACGACCTCGCCGCGCTGCGCGCCAGCTACCGCGAGCGCATCGCCGCGGCCGGCATCGCGGGCGAGCCGGCGGAGCAGCTGTATCGCACGCTGGATGGTGGCCTCACCGCCTACACCTACCTCGCCGAGGAAGGCTGACGCTTTGTTGCTTCCTCTCCCCGCAGGGGAGAGGAAGCAAGCCGGTCTTGCACCCACGGCATGATGGTTCCGTCACGCGCGCTGCCTACAATGCGGGTCTTCCCCTCACGGAGTTACCCCATGGGCAGTCTCGACGGCAAGGTGGCCTTGATCACCGGCGCGGCCAGCGGCCTCGGCAAGGCGATCGCCGAGCTTTACGCGAAGCACGGCGCGAAGGTGGCGATCTGCGACATCAACCAGCAGGCGGCCGACGCCACCGCGGCGGCGATCAACGCGGCCGGCGGCAAGGCGATCGGCATCGCGATGGACGTCACCGATGAAGCGGCAGTGAACGCCGGCACCGACAAGGTGGTCGCCAGCTTCGGCGCGCTCGACATCCTGATTTCCAACGCCGGCGTGCAGATCATCAATCCGATCGACCAGTTCGCCTTCGCCGACTGGAAGAAGATGCTGGCGATCCATCTCGACGGCGGCTTCCTCACCACCAAGGCCGCGTTGCAGCACATGTACAAGAACGATCGCGGCGGCATCGTGATCTACATGGGCTCGGTGCATTCGCACGAGGCCTCGAAGCTGAAGTCCGCCTACGTCACCGCCAAGCACGGCCTGCTGGGCCTGGCGCGCACGCTGGCCAAGGAAGGCGCGGCGCACAACGTGCGCTCGCACGTGATCTGCCCCGGCTTCGTGCGCACGCCGCTGGTGGAGAAGCAGATTCCCGAACAGGCGAAGGAGCTCGGCATCAGCGAGGCCGACGTCATCAAGAACGTGATGCTGAAGGACACCGTGGACGGCGTGTTCACCACGGTCGAGGACATCGCGCAGACCGCGCTGTACCTCGCCACCTTCCCCAGCGCCGCGCTGACCGGGCAGAGCATCGTGGTCAGCCACGGCTGGTACATGCAGTGAACGGCATGGCGGATGCCGCCGCGGCGTCGCTGGCCGCGCAGGTGGCGCGCGACTACGCATGCGTGGTGCTGGTGCTGCAGGGCGGTGGCGCCCTGGGCGCCTACCAGGCCGGCGTGGTCGAGGCGCTGGAGGAAGCGCAGCTGCGCCCCGGCTGGGTCGCCGGCATCTCGATCGGCGCGTTGAACGCGGCAATCATCGCGGGCAATCCGCCGGAGCGCCGCGTCGAGCGCCTGCGCGCGTTCTGGGACACGATCTGCCGCGCCTCGCCCTGGCCGTCGCCCGCATTGCCGGCGGGCCTCGATGCCCGCCACTGGCCGCTGGCGATGCAGAACGGGCTCAGCGGTCTCGCCGCGTGGCGCGCCTTGGTCGAGGGCCAGCCCGGCTTCTTCCGGCCGCGCCTGCCGCCGCCGTTCCTGCAGGCGCAGGCCACGCCCGCCACCGCGAGCTGGTACGACACCACGCCCCTGCGCGCCACGCTGGAACGCCTGGTCGATTTCGACCGCGTCAACGACGCGCGCGCGATGCGCGTGTCGGTGGGCGCGGTGAACGTGAAGAGCGGCAATTTCGTCTATTTCGACAACACCCGGCAACGCCTCGGGCCCGAGCACTTCATGGCGTCCGGCGCGCTGCCGCCGGGCTTCCCCGCGGTGGAAATCGACGGCGAGTACTACTGGGACGGCGGCGTGGTTTCCAACACGCCGCTCTACCGCGTGCTCACCGAGCAGCCGCCGCGCGACATGCTGGTGTTCCAGGTCGACCTGTGGAGCGCTCGCGGCGAGTTGCCGCACGACATGCCCGGCGTGGCCGAGCGCAGCAAGGAGATCCAGTATTCCAGCCGCACCCGGCTGATGACCGAGTACATGCACGAGAGCCGCCGGCGCCAGCGCCTGCTGCAGGAAGTGTTGGCGCTGGTGCCGCCGGAACGTCGCACCGACCCGGCATATCGCCAGGCCGAATGCGAGGCGAACGGCGCGCTGGTCAACCTGATCCACCTGATCTACCGCGACCGGCCCTACGAGGGCCACTACAAGGACTACGAGTTCAGCGCCGCCAGCATGCACGGCCACTGGCGCAGCGGCCTCGCCGACATGCAGCACACGCTGGCCCATCCGCAATGGCTGGCCGCGCCGCCGGCGGAGCAGTCGTTCGTGACCCACGACGTGCATCGGGAGTGAGGTATCGATTGCGTTCGGGTTCGGCCGGGGCGCGGTTTTTCCGCTCGCACCCTGGCTTCTTCCCGAACGGGCGACTCAGTCCCGATGCACCTGCAGGCCGGCCGCCGACTGGCTCACCGGCATGATTTCCAGCCGCGTGACGTCGAGGTGCGGCGGCAGGTTGGCGATCCACCAGATCGTGTCGGCGATGTCGGCCGCGGTGATCGGGTGGGCGCCCGCGTAGAGCTGGTCGGAGGCGGCCTGGTTGCCGCCGGTGCGCACCAGGGTGAACTCGGTCTCGGCCATGCCGGGCTCGATCGAGGTCACGCGCACGCCGGTGCCATGCAGGTCCACGCGCAGGTTCTGCGAGAACTGGGTGACGAAGGCCTTGGTGCCGCCGTACACGTTGCCGCCGCGGTACGGGTAGCTGGCCGAGACCGAGCTGATGTTCACGATCGCGCCGCGGCGTTCGATCAGCGGTGGCAGCAGGGCGTGGGTCATCGTCGCCAGCGCGGTGACGTTGGTATCGATCATCTGCCGCCACTGCGCGAGATCGGCTTGCTGCGCCGGCGCGGTGCCCAGCGCGAGGCCGGCATTGTTGACCAGCAGGTCGATGCCGGCGAACGCCGGCGGCAGCGCGTCGACGGCCGCGCGCAGCGCCGCCTCGTCGCGGATGTCGAAGGCGGCGACATGCACCTTGTCGGCACCATGTGCATCCACCAGTTGTTGCAGCCGTTCGGCGCGGCGGCCGCTGGCGATCACCCGCCATCCGCCGGCCACGAAACGCGCCACGGTGGCGGCGCCGAAACCGGCGGTGGCGCCGGTGATCCAGGCAGTCTTGGTAGTCATGTGCGCCAGTGTAATGGCCGGCGCGGGTCCGGGCGACCGAGCCGGTCGCCCGGACCGCATGGCACCACTCACTTGCCGGAGGCGATGTAGCTCAGCTCCGCGTTGTAGCTGTCCACGTGGGAGGACTGCTTGGCGACCGCGTCATTGATCGACTGGCGGATCGCGGCCGCGTCGCTCTTGCCATACACGTTCTCGACCATCTTCCACACGTCGGGATCGGGTTCCGTGCCCACGTCCGCCCAGTTCTTGTCGGGGATCACCAGGATGAAGTCGGGGGCACCGTCGCCGGCGTCGATCATCCGGGCGAACTGGAAGTAGTGGGGCCAGTTCGACTTCGCGGCGGCGGCGGCGATCTTCTTCACCGCGGCCATGAAGGTTTCCACGGCCTGGTGGCCGGGCTTGAGCGTGAAGTACCTGACCTCGATCAGCGGCGGAGGCGGGCCCATGTCCTTGGGCTGGTGGCTCAGCTCGGGCATCGCCTGCATGAACGCGCTGATCTCGCTCTTCAGGTGCGGGTTGACGTCGGAGTGGATCACGCCGAGGCAGGCTTTCACCGCGGTGTCCATCGCGTCGAAGGTGGCCCACGGCATCGGGTCGGAGACGTAGGAGTAGCTGTAGGTGTCGCCAGTTTCGTGCGTCCAGGCCGTCCAGTTGTACTTGAAGCCGTGCTGGTGCAGGCACTGGTTGAAGTGCTTGGTGCCGGCCTCGTACGCTTGCTGGTCCGTGGGTGCCACCATGTCGGTGAAATCGCGGGCCACGCGGACATTGTCCGCCGCCTGCGCGCTGCTGCAGGCCAGCGCGAACGCCAGCGACAGCCAGACTGTGCTGCTTTTCATGCGAACCTCCCCGGGCACGGGTCCCGTTGCGTGGATGGAACATCCCCTGCGTGTCGCTGGCATCCCCTGCGCGTCGCTGACGGACGGCGGCCAAGCATCGTGCGCGGTGCCGGCGAAGCGAGACGTGAAGGTCGCCGCGAGTGAACTTCACGCATGCTTAAGGCAACAAAAAAGGCCGCGCTGCGGGCGCGGCCTCGGGGTGCCGGGTGGCGGTAACTTAGCGGCCTTCCTTCAGCGCGATGGAGTTGATGCCGACGCCGGCGAGGCGCTGCTTGGTCGCCTCCAGCGCGCTGGCGGTGGGGAACGGCCCCAGCCGCACGCGGTGGAAGGTCTGGCCGTTGACGCTGACGGACTGCACGTTGGCCACGAAGCCCTGCATGGCGAGCTTCGCCTTCATGGTCTCCGCGTCGGCGGGATTCGGGAAGGCGCCGACCTGCAGCAGGTAGCCGCTGCCGGCCGCGGGTTTCGGCACGGCGGCGGCGGGCGCGGCCTCCACGTTCTGGGTGGCCACCGGCGGATTGCCGGGCGCCGACGGCGCCACTGGCGCGGTCGCGGGCGCAGCGTTCGCCGGCGTGTTCGCGGCGGCCTGCTGCTTCTGCTGTTCGGCCTTGGCCTGCGCGCTGATTTCGGCATCCGGGATGCGCACTTCCTTCTCCGACAGCACGGAGTAGAAGTCGAACTGCGGTTTCTTCGGCGCGCTCTCGGCGGTGCCCGGCGCCACCGCGCCGGTCTCGCTGGGGGCCTCGGCGGTGGCCTGCGGATTCGCCTGCGGGCCGGTTTTCGCGGTCATCGGCATCAGCGAGTGGCGCATCAGCACCACCACCGCCACCGCGCCGATCAGCACGCCGACCAGCGCCCAGACCCAGCCGGGAATGCCGCCGCCGCCGTTGCGTACCGCCTGCCGACCCTTGCCTTTGCGTGCTGCCATCACATGCTCTCCGGGGCGCCGAGGCCCAGCAAGTCGAGACCGTTGCGCAGGACCTGCCGGGTCGCCACCACGAGGGCGAGGCGGGCGTCGCGCAGGTCCTTGTCGTCAGCCAGGAACTGGTGCGAGTTGTAGTAGGTGTGGAACGCGTTCGCCAGTTCGCGCAGCCACACGGCGAGCAGGTGCGGCTCCAGGTTCGTCGCCGCGGCTTCCACCACTTCGGGGTAGCGCGACAGCTCGGTGAGCAGGGCCTGCTCGTGCTCGTTGTCCAGCCGCGCGAGTTGCTTGAGCCCATTGTGCTGATCGAACGTGAACCCTTTCTCGCCAGCCTGGCGCAGCACCGAGCACACGCGGGCGTGGGCGTACTGGATGTAGTAGACCGGGTTGTCGTTGGTCTGCGAGCGGGCCAGGTCGATGTCGAACACCAGCTGCGAATCGCCCTTGCGCGAGATCAGGAAGTAGCGCGTGGCGTCGCGGCCCACCTCGTCGATCAGGTCGCGCAGGGTGACGTAGCTGCCGGCGCGCTTGGAGATCTTCACCTCCTCGCCGCCGCGCATCACGGTGACCATCTGGTGCAGCACGTAGTCGGGATAGCCCTTGGGAATGCCGCAGTCGAGCGCCTGCAGGCCGGCCTTCACGCGGGCCAGCGAGCCGTGGTGGTCGGAGCCCAGCTCGGTGATCGCCTTCTCGTAGCCGCGCTGCCACTTCGACAAGTGATAGGCCACGTCCGGCACGAAGTAGGTGTAGGTGCCGTCGGACTTGCGCATCACGCGGTCCTTGTCGTCGCCGAAGTCGGTGGTCTTCAGCCACAGCGCGCCGCCTTCCTCGTAGGTGTGGCCGTGGGCGACCAGTTCGCGCACGGTCTCCTCCACCTTGCCGTCGGCGTACAGCGAGGACTCCAGGAAATACACGTCGAAGGCCACGCCGAAGGCCTTGAGGTCGAGATCCTGCTCGCGACGCAGGGAGGCCACGGCGAACGCGCGGATCGCGTCGAGATCCTCCACGTCCTTTGCGCCGGTGACGGTGTGGCCTTCCACGGTGACGCTGTCGCCGGCGAGATAGGCCTTGGCCACGTCGGCGATGTAGTCGCCGCGGTAGCCGTCCTCCGGCCAGCCGGCGTCGCCGGGGGCGAGGCCGCGTGCGCGCGCCTGCGTGGAGACGGCGAGGTTGGCGATCTGCACGCCGGCGTCGTTGTAGTAGAACTCGCGCTTCACGTTCCAACCGCTGGCTTCCAGCAGGCGGCTCAGGCAGTCGCCGATCGCCGCGCCGCGGCCGTGGCCCACGTGCAAGGGGCCGGTGGGGTTCGCCGAGACGAATTCCACGCCCACCGTGCGGCCCGCGCCCAGCGCGTTGCGGCCGTAGCTGGCGCCCTGTTCGAGGATGCGGTGCACCTGCGCCTGGCTGGCGTCGGCGGCAAGGAAGAGGTTGATGAAACCGGGGCCGGCGATCTCCACCTTCACCAGCAGTTCGCTGGCCGGCAGCGCGGTGACCAGCTTTTCGGCCAGTTCGCGCGGCTTGGCGCGGGCATGCTTCGCCAGCAGCATCGCGGCGTTGCAGGCGAAATCGCCGTGCTCGCGGCTGCGCGTGCGCTCGATCACGAAGCTTGGCATCACCAGGTCGGCGGGCAAACTGCCCTGGGTTTGCAGGGCGTGGATGGCTTCGAGGACGAGTTCGTGCAGCTGGGCTTTCACGGGCGCGGCAATTCCGGGATGGAACCGGTAATCCTAGCAGACCGCTTGCGTGGGACGGCCGCCGAGCCGCGATCGAGGCCGACATGCTGCGGCGCGGCGTGCTTCCTGTGGATAAGTCTGTGGGGAAAGCGGCGCCTTCCGTGGTGGGCGCATCGTTGCATGCGCGGCCAAGCCATGTTGTTCGAGAAAAATAATTATGAATCAAATATATAAAGACCATGCTTGAAGTCATGGTTGCACTGAGGGGCGCAAATGCCGGTCGCGAGCTTTTGTGCATAAGTAACGGCCGCTTGGCGGTCATCGCTATGGCGCGGGATCGTCATCGCCCCGTCATGCGGCGCCGCCACACTGGCTGCGTGCCGGTGGCGACTCCCCTCCCCATGGCACACGGAGACGCCGCTCTCTCCCCTCCCCGAATCGGCAACCACGGCGCGGCTCATCCCGCGCCGTTTTTTTTGTCTGTATTCGTGCGTTCGTCCGTGAACGCGAAGATCAAACGGGCGGCCATCCATGGCCGCACTCTTCACGAAGATCCACCAATCGCCCCGACGATTTTCTTGCAGGGTCAAATCAACCCGCGCGCGGCCATCGACACCGGTTCGCCGTGGCCGATCACCAGGTGATCGAGCACACGCACCCCCACCAGTTGCAGGGCCTCGCGCAGTTCGCGGGTGATCGCGCGGTCGGCCGCGCTGGGCTCGGCCACGCCCGAGGGGTGGTTGTGGGCGAAGATCACCGCGCAGGCGTTGTGCTGCAGGCAGGCGCGCACCACCTCGCGCGGGTGCACGCTGGCGCCGTCCACGGTGCCGCGGAACAGCTCCTCGAACGCCAGCACGCGGTGGCGGTTGTCGAGGTACAGGCAGCCGAACACCTCGTAGGGCAGGTGGCGCAGCCGGGCGCTGAGGTAGTCGCCGCTGTCGCGCGGATTGCCCAGCGCAGGCGCTTCGCGCAGTTGTTCGGCGAGGCTGCGCCGGGCCAGTTCCAGCGCGGCAGCGATGCGGGCGCGCTTGGCCGGGCCGAGGCCAGCGGCGCGTACGGACGAGTCGGGCCGGCCGAGCAGGGCGCCGAGACTGCCCGCGTTCACCAGCAGTTCGCGGCCCAGCGCGATCGCGTCCTTGCCGCGCACGCCGCTGCCCAGCAGCACGGCCAGCAGCTCGGCGTCGGACAGCGCGCTGCTGCCGCGCGCCAGCAGCTTTTCGCGGGGGCGTTCGCCTTCGGGCCAGTCGCGGATGCTCATGCCCTTCAGCGTGCCGGCGCAGATGCGATGCGGGCAGCAGTCGCGCGGCACGATTCCGGTAAGCTAACCGTCTGCCCGCACGTCAGGCCCTGCCTACATGAGTCTTGCCCAACGCCGCATCCTGCTGGGAGTGTCCGGCGGCATCGCCGCCTACAAGTCCTGCGAACTGGTTCGCCGCCTGCGCGAGCAGGGTGCCGAGGTGCGCGTGGTGATGACGGCGGGCGCCGAGCACTTCGTGGGCGCGGCCACCTTCCAGGCGCTGTCCGGCCAGTCGGTACGCACCTCGCTGTGGGACGCGAGCGCCGAGGCGGCGATGGGCCACATCGAGCTGGCGCGCTGGGCCGAACGGATCCTGATCGCGCCGGCCAGCGCGGACGTGCTCGCGAAGCTGGCGCACGGCCACGCCGACGACCTGCTCACCACGCTGTGCCTGGCCAGCGCCGCGCCGCTTTGCGTGGCGCCGGCGATGAACCAGCAGATGTGGGCGCACCCGGCGGTGCAGGCGAACCTGGCTGTGCTGCGCCAGCGCGGCGTGCAGGTGCTCGGTCCGGCGGCGGGCGAGCAGGCCTGCGGCGACGTGGGCTCGGGCCGCATGCTGGAGCCGCATGAATTGCGCGACGCGCTGGCGGCCTCGTTCGGCGCCGGCGCGCTGGCCGGGCTGCAGGTGGTGGTCAGCGCCGGCCCGACGTTCGAGGACATCGACCCGGTGCGTTTCATCGGCAACCGCAGCTCCGGCAAGATGGGTTTCGCGGTGGCGCAGGCGGCGGCGGAAGCCGGCGCGAACGTCACCCTGGTGGCCGGCCCGGTGAGCCTGGCCACGCCGCCCGGCGTGGCGCGCCGCGTCGACGTGCGCAGCGCGGCGCAGATGCAGGCCGCGGTGCTCGATGCCTCCACGCAGGCGCAGATCTACATCGGCGCAGCTGCGGTAGGCGACTACCGTCCGGCCGAGGTGGCCGAGCGCAAGCTGAAGAAGCAGGCCGGCGCCGACCTGGTGCTCAAGCTGGCCGAGAACCCCGACATCCTCGGCAGCCTGTCCGCGCAGGCCGCGCATCCGTTCCTGGTGGGCTTCGCCGCCGAGACGCACGACGTGGCGCGCTACGCGCAGGACAAGCTGCAGCGCAAGGGCCTGGACATGATCGCCGCGAACCGGGTCGGCGACGGCCTGGGTTTCGAGACCGCCGACAACGCGCTGGACGTGTACTGGGCCGACGGCATGCTGGCGTTGGCGCGCGCCGGCAAGGCCGAGCTGGCGCGGCAGCTGGTCGCCTGCGTGGCCGAACGCTACCGCGCGGTGCGCGGGTGAGCGCGGCGATGCTGGATGTCGAACTGAAGATCCTCGATCCGCGCCTGGGTGACAGCATTCCGTTGCCGGAGGCGGCTACTGCTGGCAGCGCAGGCATGGATTTGCGCGCCGCGCTGGACGCGCCGCTGACGCTGGCGCCGGGCGACAGCGCGCTGGTGCCCAGCGGCATCGCCATCCATATCGGCGATCCGGGCTGGTGCGCGCTGATCGTGCCGCGCTCGGGGCTGGGTCACAAACAGGGCCTGGTGATGGGCAACCTGGTTGGCGTGATCGATGCGGACTACCAGGGGCCGTTGATGATTTCCTGCTGGAACCGCGGCCGCGAGCCGGTCACCATCGGCGTGGGCGACCGCATCGCCCAGCTGCTGCTGGTGCCGGTGGCGCAGGCGCGGCTGCACATCGTGGACGAGTTCGCGCCCAGCGTGCGTGGCACCGGCGGTTTCGGTTCGACGGGCATCAAGTGATTCCGGTTCGGCGCGGGGTCGAACCGGCCATGGCGAATACCTGTGGGGACAGGGCATGGCGATGAGTGACGCAAATGGAGCACGCCGGCGCGTGCAGCCGGACTGGCAACGGTTGTGGCCGCTGGCGCTGGGCACGCTGTTGCTGCTGCTCGGCGCGTTCTGCGCCTGGCAGACCTGGCTGATTGCGGACGAGGGCAGCGCGGCCACACGCGTGCAGCAGGCGCGCGACGAGGCGGTGCAGAAGCTGACGCAGGTGGTCGCCGCGCAACGCGCCCAAGTGGAGCAGGCGGTGACCGCGCTGGATCCGGCCACGCTGCAGGGCGATCGCGCCGCGCTGGTGGCGGCGCTGCATTCGAAGTTGCCGCAGGCGCTGAAGCTGGACGTCTACAGCGGCAGTCTCGGCGAGGTGTTGCACGCGAATTTCCGCGAGTTCGGCTACGCCAAGGCCGCGCAGCTGATGGCCGCGCAGACCGACGACGGCCTGCCGCCGGCGCAGAGCGTGTCGCACAGCGTGGGCGACCGCCGGTTGAGCCTGGTGCTGCCGCTGGGCTCGCCGCAACAGGCACAGGCTTGGCTGTGGGTGGAGCTGCCGTTTGCGCCGGTGCAGCAGGCTTTCGAGGCGGTGTCGCCCGCGGGCGGTCGGCTGGACCTGCGCCAGGGCGACGCCAGCGCCGACATGCGCATCCTTTCGCACGGCAGCGCCGGTGCCGGAGTGGAGCCGGTCGCGAAGATGGTGCCGGGCAGCGCGTTCAGCGTGGCCGCGGCCATGCCGATGGCCTTCATCGTGCTGCCGCGCACGTGGCCGCTGACCGCGCTGCTGGCGCTGGCCGGGCTCGCCGCGGGGCTGTACCTGTTGTGGTGGCGGTTGCGGCGGCGCGAGCTGCCGATCGCCGAGCAAGACATCGACATCGAGGAGTTCAAGTTGTCCCGGCAAGCCGCCCGCCAGTCCGCGCCGCCCGCGCCGGTGCTCGCCAAGCTCGCGTCCGCGCCGGCGTCTGCCCCCGCGACGAAGCCCGCAGCGAAGGTCGCGACGAAGGTCGTGGTCGACCCGACGATCTTCCGCGCCTACGACATCCGCGGCGTGGTGGGCAAGACACTGAACGCCGATGTGGCGCGCCTGCTCGGCCAGTCGATCGGCACGCTGATGCGCGAACAGGCGCTCACCGAGATCGTGGTGGGCCGCGACGGCCGCCTGTCCGGCCCGGAACTGGCCGGTGCGCTGGCCGATGGCCTGCGCGCGGCCGGCGTCGACGTGATCGATCTGGGCGCCGTGCCCACGCCGGTGGTGTATTTCGCCACCTGGCACTACAACACCGGCTGCGGCGTGGCGGTGACCGGCAGCCACAACCCGCCCGACTACAACGGCTTCAAGATCGTGATCGGCGGCCAGACCCTGTCCGAGGGCGCGATCCAGGACCTGTACCGACGCATCGCCGAGAACGCGCTGGAGCAGGGCGGCGAAGGCAGCCTGCGCCAGGTCGACGTGCTGCCGGACTATCTGGAGCGCATCGTCTCCGACGTGCAGGCCGAGCACCGGCTCAAGGTGGTGGTGGATTGCGGCAACGGCATTCCCGGCGCGGTGGCGCCGCAGGTGCTCAGCGGCATCGGCTGCGACGTGGTGCCGCTGTACTGCGAGGTGGACGGCACGTTCCCGAACCACCATCCCGATCCTTCCGATCCGCACAACCTGGAAGACCTGATCCTCGCGGTGAAGCAGACCGGCGCCGACCTCGGCGTGGCCTTCGACGGCGACGGCGATCGCTTGGGCGTGGTGACGAAGGCCGGCGAGATCATCTTCCCGGACCGCCTGCTGATGCTGTTCGCGCGCGACGTGCTGGCGCGCCAGCCGGGCGCCACCATCATCTACGACGTGAAGTGCACCGGGCACCTCAAGGGCCAGATCCTCGAGGCCGGCGGCAGCCCGATGATGTGGCGCACCGGCCACTCGCTGATCAAGGGCAAGATGCGCGAGACCGGCGCGGAGCTGGCCGGCGAGATGAGCGGCCACTTCTTCTTCAAGGAGCGCTGGTACGGCTTCGACGACGGCATCTATGCCGGCGCGCGGCTGCTGGAGATCCTCGCCGGCGACCTGGAAGAGCGCACGCCGGAGGAGATCTTCGCCACCCTGCCTGCGGGCGTCTCCACGCCGGAGCTGAAGATCGAGCTGGCCGAGGGCGAGCACTACCGCTTCATGGAGATGTTCCGCGCCCGGGCGAATTTCGGCGATGCCACCTTGATCACCATCGACGGCGTGCGCGCCGACTGGCCGGACGGCTGGGGCCTGGTGCGTGCGTCGAACACCACGCCGGTGCTGGTGCTGCGCTTCGATGCGGACAACCCGACTGCGCTCGCACGCATCCAGCAGGTGTTCCGCGAACAACTGCTCGCCGTCGATCCCGCGCTGAAGCTCCCGTTCTGATCAAACGTCGAAGGCCCGGCATGGCCGGGCCTTCGCGTCACGGGCTTCGTGCCGTGCAGCGGCTCAGGGCTGCTCGTCCTGCTCGGCCTGCAGGGCGCGGTAGTGCGCCAGCTGCTGCGTCTGCGCCTGCGCGGCCTGCTCGCGCAGCGCCTGCTGGCGCTGCAGCAGTGCCTGCAGGTCGCTCACCACGCCGCGCTGCTTGGCGATGCCGTCCTGCAGGGACTTCGGCAGCGACTGCTTGTTGTGCTCGAACTCGGCGCCGCGACCGAGCAGTTCGGTCAGCGCCTGCTCCTGGCTGCGCAGGTTGAGCCGGCTGGTGTGGATCTGCTGGTCCATGTTCGCCAGCGCCTGCTGCAACGCAGCCTTGTACGCGGCCTCGTCGGGGTAGGCGGACAGCATCTGCTCGTCGGCGCGGGCACGGTCCTGGGCGGCGCGCTGGGCGGCGGCCTGCTGTGCGGCCCGCTTCTGTGCGGCGGCGCGTTCCTCGGGGCTGAGCTGGCGCTGCACGCGCTGCACCACCATGCCCTGGTCGTTGACCACGTCGTAGCCGTACTTGATCGCGTCCTGGCTGAGGCTGTCGCTGAAATGCGGCAGGCCCTTGCCGTCCACCCACTTGTAGCGCATGCCGTTGTGGTCGGCCTGCTGGGCGCAGACGGTGGTGCTGGCGAGCAGCGCGATGATGGTCAGGACGTGTAGCGGCTTGTGCATGAATACCCCCTGGTCGGAAGTATAGACATCATCGCAGCAACGCGACGCCGGGACCGCCGGTCCGGGCGCCGGTCCGTGATCGCGTTCGCCCGGCGGTTCAGCCAGCGACCCCGTAGCGCCCGCGGTAGGCCACGAGTCGCGCGTGCTCGGCAGCCAGCTCCGGGCGTTCGCCCGCGTACGCCAGCACGTCGGCGAGACTGGTGATCGCGATCACCGGGATGCCGTAGTCGCGCGCGACTTCCTGCGCGGCGGAGAGTTCGCCCTGGCCGCGTTCCTGCCGGTCCAGCGCGATCAGCACGCCGGCCGGTTCCGCGCCGTGGGCGCGGATCAGCGCCAGCGACTCGCGCACCGCGGTGCCGGCGGTCATCACGTCGTCCACGATCAGCACCCGGCCCTTGAGCGGTGCGCCGACCAGCACGCCGCCTTCGCCATGGTCCTTGGCCTCCTTGCGGTTGTAGGCCCAGGGCAGGTCGCGGCCGTGCTGCTCGGCCAGCGCGATTGCGGTGGCGGCGGCCAGCGCGATGCCCTTGTAGGCGGGACCGAACAGCATGTCGACCGCGATCCCCGCGTTCGCCACCGCGGCGGCATAGGCGCGGCCCAGCCGGCCCAGCGCGGCGCCGGAATCGATGCGTCCCATGTTGAAGAAATACGGGCTCTGCCGCCCGGACTTCAGCGTGAATTCGCCGAAGCGCAGCACTTCGCGCTGCAAGGTGAGCTCGATGAAGTCGCGCTGGTAGTCGTGCATGGATGTTCTCGCCGGTTGGTGTCGGGGCTGCGGTGGCGCGATCCGTCGATGGATCGCCCGCGGAGCAACGACGCAGGTCGTTGCTCCGGTGGAGGCCAGTCCGGGCATGCGCCGGACTGGCCGAGTCGGGAAAGCGCATGGAGCGCTTTCCCGGCTCGGGGTTCACGGAAGCGCGCGCCACAACAGGTGCTGCGGCCCGGAGCGGCCGCCATGGTACAGCGTGCCGCTGTCCGCAAAGCCCGCGCGTCGGTACAGCGCCAGCGCGGCGGCGTTGTCGCAATTCACCGTGAGCAGGAGCCGGCGCGCCTGCGGATGGCGTTGCGCGAGGTCGGACAGCAACGCCTCCATCGAGCGCATGGCGAGGCCGCGTCCCTGCCAGGACGCATCGAGCTGGAACGAGCGCAGGCCCAGCGCGTCGGCATCATCAACGAGGCCGGTGAGGCTGCGTGCGCTGTGCTCGATGCGGTAGTAGCCGATCGGCGTGACACCGAGCAGGATCGTCATCGGCTCGCTGCCGGCGCATTGCTCGGCGTCGGCCAAGGTGCGCGCGGGCGGACTGACGAAGCCGTCCTGCTCCGGTCGCGCGCGCAGCCGCAGCACGGCTTCGCGCAAGGCGGGCGTGACAGGGCAGACGTGGAGGTCGGGCGACGCGGCCATGGTTGCTATGATGCCCGCTCCGCACCGGGAGTCGCGCATGCGCATCATCAGCCTGAACGCCAACGGCATCCGCTCGGCCGCGACCAAGGGCGTGTTCGAGTGGCTGCGCCAGCAAAAGGCCGACGTGGTCTGCCTGCAGGAAACCAAGGCGCAGGAGGACCAGCTCGGCGACCCGATGTTCCGTCCCGACGGCCACCACTGCTTCTACCGCGACGCCAGCAGCAAGAAGGGTTATTCCGGCGTGGCGATCTACGCGAAGCGCGAGCCCGACGCGGTGCGCACCGCGCTGGGCTGGGACGCATTCGACAACGAAGGCCGCTACGTCGAGGCGCGCTTCGGCAAGCTCAGCGTGGTGTCGCTGTACGTGCCGTCGGGCACTTCCGGCGACGAACGCCAGCAGTTCAAGTTCAAGGCGATGGACTGGCTCGCGCCGATGCTCGACGAGTGGCTGCACAGCGGCCGCGACTACGTGCTGTGCGGCGACTGGAACATCGTGCGCAGCGAGAAGGACATCAAGAACTGGAAGTCCAACCAGAAGAATTCCGGTTGCCTGCCGGAGGAACGCAGCTGGCTCAACGGCCTGGTCGAGCGCGGCTGGGTGGACAGTTACCGCACATTGCACCCCGAGGGCGAGGACTACACGTGGTGGTCGAACCGCGGCAACGCCCGCGCGAACGACGTGGGTTGGCGCATCGACTACCAGTTCGTCACGCCCGCGCTGGGCCAGCGGCTGAAGCGTTGCGCGATCTACCGCGACGAGCGTTTCTCCGACCACGCGCCCTACACCGTCGACTATGCCGACTGAGGGCGCGGCCGCCGCACCGGGACAGCGTTGGCGCATTCTCAGCATTGGCCTGCTGGGTTTCGCCTCCGGTCTGCCGCTGGCGCTGTCCGGCCCCGCGCTGCAGGCCTGGTTCACCACCGCGGGAATGAGCCTGCGCGACATCGGCTGGATCACCCTGATCGGCCAGGCTTACGTGTTCAAGTTCCTGTGGGCGCCGCTGCTGGATCGTCTGCCGCTGCCGTTCCTGGGGCGCCGGCGCGGCTGGATCCTGCTGATGCAGCTGCTGTGCGGCGTCGCCTTGATCAGCATGAGCTTCTACACGCCGCAGGGCGCAGCGGCCACGCTGGCCTTCCTCGGCGTGCTGCTGGCGTTTGCCTCCGCCACCCAGGACATCGCCTACGACGCGCACCGCACCGACCTGTTGCCGCCGGCCGAACGTGGCTGGGGCACCGCGGCCGCGCAGGGCGGCTATCGCGCGGCGATGCTGGTGTCCGGCGCGCTGTCGCTGATCCTCGCCGATCACCTGGGCTGGGCCTGGGTGTACCGGCTGATGGGTGCGCTGATGCTGGCGGCGATCCTGGTCACCGTCACTTCACCGGAAGCACCGGACGAACAGCCCACGCGCAGCTTCGCGGAGGCGGTGGTGCAGCCGTTCATGGACTTCTTCGGGCGCTATGGCGTGCTGGCGCTGGCGTGGCTGGCGCTGATGGTGCTGTACAAGCTGTGCGACGCGTTCGCGCTGTCGCTGTCGACCACCTTCCTGCTGCGCGTGCCGCAGTTCACGCTGACCCAGCTGGGCGCGATCAACAAGACCTTCGGCCTCGCCGCCGGCCTGCTCGGCGCACTGGCTGGCGGCTGGGTGGTGACGCGGATGCGGCTGTTCCCGGCCTTGCTGGTGCTGGGCGTGCTGCAGGCGCTGGTGAACCTGGGCTACATCTGGCTGGTGCACAGCGGTCCGAATCTGCTGGCGCTGGCCATCGTGGTGGGCGCGGAGAACTTCTTCAGCGGCCTCGGCAGCACCGCCTTTGTGGTGCTGGTGACGGCACTGTGCAACGTGCGCTACTCGGCCACCCAGTACGCGCTGCTGTCCTCGCTGTCGGCGGTGGGGCGGGTGTTCCTGGGGCCGCTGGCGGCGTGGCTGGTGTCGCAGGTGGGCTGGTCGAACTTCTTCGCGATCACCGCGCTGTCGGCGCTGCCCGGTCTGCTGCTGGTCCTCGTGCTGCGCCGCGCGATCGATCGCGCCGAGCTGGCGCGGCCGCACTGAGAGGTTGTGTGTTTTTCAACCTCTCGGACCGGCCACGGATGGCCGGCCGCGAATCTGGCGCTCCAGTGCCTGATTCGCGGGAGCGAGTACGGACATGCGCCGGACTCGCGACTGGAAAATTCCACAGGATGTGGAATTTTCCACAAGCACTGAGCACGGGTTCACGCTGCGGGTGAGGTGCAGGCCACGGATCGGCAGCGTACCGCTTGCCGGGTGTCGCCGTGCTGGCATCATGGGCCTTGCAGGGGTGCGCCGCGCGCAAGGAGCCGACGAATGCCCGATCTCGTGATACGCCATGTCGACCGTCTGCTGGCCGAACGCATCCAGGCGTTCGCCAAGACGCACCAGTGGAGCCTCAACGAGGTGCTGCTGCACGCGCTGCGGCGCGGCCTCGGTGTCGCCGAAAACGGCCAGCAGGCCGAAACCCTGATCGAGGCCGACGAACTCGTTGGGCTAGCCGGCGCGTGGAACCCGGCCGAACAGGCGGTGTTCCGCGAAACGGTGCAGGCGCTGTCGACGACGCGCGGCGATTCGCTGATGCCGGCCTCGCGCGAGGCCCGGCTGTTCGAGTGAGCCGGCTCCGAGCGCGCCGGCTCAGCGTGGCGCGGGATGGATCGCGCCGAGCTGGCGTGGCCCACGCGCGCCGGTGACCGCGGGCAGGTTGCCCGGTCGGCCGAGCAGGCGCTGCCGGGCCAGCCACGCGAACGCGGTGGCTTCGAGGAAATCCGGGTCGACACCGAGCGCTGCCGTGCTCGACAGCGGGCGCGGCGTGAGCAGCTCGGCGAGCCGACGCATCAGCGCGCCGTTGTGCACGCCGCCGCCGCAGGCCAGCACGTCGATCGCATCCGGCGCGTGGCGTGCGATCGCCGTGGCCACGCTGCGCGCGCTGAGTTCCAGCAGCGTGGCCTGCACGTCGGCCGGCGCCAGCGCGGCCACGCGCGACTGTCCGGCCAGCCAGTCGAGATGGAAGTGCTCGCGGCCGGTGCTCTTCGGCGGTGCCAGCGCGAAATAGGGATCGGCCAGCAGCGCATCGAGCAGGGTGCCGTCGGTCCGGCCGCTGGCGGCGAATGCGCCGTCGCGGTCGAACGCTTCGCCGCGATGGCGCAGGCACCACGCATCCAGCAAGCCGTTCGCGGGGCCGGTGTCGAAGCCGGTCACGCTGCCGTCGGCGCCGAGCACGGTGATGTTCGCGATGCCGCCGAGGTTGAGCACCACGCGCGTGCGACCCGGCGCGGCCAGCAGCATCGCGTGCACGGCCGGCAGCAGCGGCGCACCTTGGCCGCCGGCAGCCACGTCGGCGCGGCGGAAGTCCGCCACCACGGTGATGCCGCAGCGTTCGGCGATCGTGGCCGGATCGCCCAGCTGCAGGGTGAAGGGATGCGCGCCCGCGGGGCGATGGCGCACGGTCTGGCCGTGCGAGCCGATGGCGTGTACCGCCGCGGCGGGCGTGCCGCTGTCGTGCAGCAGTGCCAGCGCGGCGTCGGCGAAACTCTGGCCCAGCGCCACATCCAGCCGTCCGAATGCATCGAGATCCAGCGCGGTTTCGCCCTGCGCCACCGCGAGAATCTCGGCGCGCAGCGCGGTTGGCCAGGGATGCGTGCGGGCGGCCAGCAGGCGCGGGCGCTCCTGCTCGAACGACACCAGCGCGGCATCGATGCCGTCGGCGCTGGTGCCGGAGATCAGGCCGAGGTAGAGCGACGGGGCCTCACTCACGCGGGCGCGACGCTCAGTGGTCGCTGTTCGGCGTGTTGGCGCGGGCCAGCTTGATGCGCTGGTCGATCTGCTCCAGCCGCGCCAGTTCGGGCTTCACCACGGTGGCCTTGAACTTCGCCATCTGGGCCGCGGGCAGCGGCTCGGGCTTGGGCAGGGTCACCGTCTGCGGGTTGCGCTGCACGCCGTCCACGCGGAATTCGTAATGCAGGTGCGGGCCGGTGGCGAGCCCGGTCATGCCGACGTAGCCGATCACCTGGCCCTGCTTCACGCGGGAACCCACGCGCAGGCCCGGCGCGAAGCGCGACATGTGGCCGTACGCGGTGCTGATGTCCTTGTTGTGCTGGATCAACACGAAGTTGCCGTAGCCGTTCTCCCAGCCGTGGTACTTGATCACGCCGTCGCCGGCGGCATGGATCGGCGTACCCGTCGGCGCGGCGTAGTCCACGCCCTTGTGCGCCCGCATGCGGCCCAGGATCGGGTGCATGCGCGCCGCGCTGAAGGTGGAGGAGATGCGGGTGAAGTCCACCGGGATGCGCAGGAAGGACTTCTGCAGCGGCCGGCCGTCCTCGCTGAACCAGCCGTAGTTACCGTCGGCCTTCCTGAAGCGGTAGGCGGTGTAGCGCTTGCCCTGGTTGACGAACTCGGCGGCCACGATGTCGCCTTCGCCGTAGCGCGCGCCGTCGCGGTAGATGTCGTCGTAGATCACGGTGAAGCTGTCGCCTTCGCGCAGGTCCTGCACGAAGTCGATGTCGTACTTGAACAGGTCGGCGAGCTTGCCCACCATCGCCGCGCTGAGCCCGGCCTGGTCGCCGGCGGCGTAGAGGCTGCTGCGGATCACGCCGTGCGCCACTTCCTCGCGCACGTCCATGTCGCGCGCCTGCAGGGTCAGCGTGGGCTGCGGGCCGTCTAGGCGCACGATCGCGCGGTTGGCCTGATCCTTGTCGAAGCGGATGCCGCGCAGGCTGCCGCCGGGGCCGAGCAGGAAGTCGAACTCCTCGCCGGGATGGATGTTGTGCAAGGCGGATTTCGCGTCGCCGGCGGCATCCATCACCTTCTGCAGATCGGTCAGGCTGAGCCCGCGGCCGCCGAAGATGTCGGACAGGGTCTGGCCGGATTGCACCCGCACCACCTGCCAGTCGTCCACGGTGGAAACCGCTGGATCGACCGTGGGCAGCTTCGGCAAGGCCAGCGGCAGCAGGGTGTGCGCCTCGACCGTGGGCGCGGGTTTCATCGCGGTGGCCCAGGCCGGCATGATGAAACCGGAAAGCAGGGTCACCATCAGCGCCGTGCCGGCCAGCACCCAGCGTTCGCGGTGCCAGTGGATTGGTGTGGTGGATGCCGAACGATCGAACGACCAGTGCGCGCAGCGCTCGTAGAAGCTGACGTGCCGACGCTGCGCCTTGCGGCAGATGGCCTGCTTGCGTGCGTGGCGCGCCCCCCGAATTTCCTCACCCATGCTGCGCGAGCCTCGTCGTACAAAGTAACAAACCCGCGTACCATAGTCGCCGCGTGACAAGTGCGTCAATGCCTTTCCCATCAAGGGTTTGCGCTGCGTTTTCGGTTAACGCACAATTAACGTCGAAACGTGATTGCCATCGCCCAAATGGCTGTCATGGCAACCACAAACCCCGAGGAATGCATGAACGAACCCGAGCAGGCGCTGGCCGCGATCGCGCGCGGCGCCGACGAAATCATCAAGCGCGAGGATCTGCTGGAACGGCTGAAGAGCGGTCGTCCGCTGCGCATCAAGGCCGGCTTCGACCCCACCGCGCCGGATCTGCATCTTGGCCACACCGTGTTGCTCAACAAGATGCGTCAGTTCCAGGACCTGGGGCACCAGGTGATCTTCCTGATCGGCGACTTCACCGGCATGATCGGTGATCCCACCGGCAAGAACGTCACGCGCAAGCCGCTCACCCGCGAGGATGTGCTGAAGAACGCCGAGACCTATGCCGCGCAGGTCTACAAGGTGCTCGACCGCGAGAAGACCGAACTGCGCTTCAACTCCGAGTGGTTCGGCCAGATGGGTGCGGCCGACATGATCAAGCTCGCCGCGCAGCACACCGTGGCACGCATGCTGGAACGCGACGACTTCGCCAAGCGCTACGCCGCGCAGCAGCCGATCGCGATCCACGAATTCCTCTATCCGCTGGTGCAGGGCTACGACTCGGTGGCGCTGAAGTGCGACGTCGAGCTCGGTGGCACCGACCAGAAGTTCAACCTGCTGATGGGGCGTGGCTTGCAGGAGCACTTCGGCCAGAAGCCGCAGATCGTGCTCACCATGCCGCTGCTCGAAGGCCTGGACGGCGTCAACAAGATGTCCAAGTCGCTGGGCAACTACATCGGCATCGACGAGCCGGCGATCGACATCGTCACCAAGACCCTGAAGATCGACGACGCGCTGATGTGGCGCTGGTTCGAGCTGCTCAGCTTCGACGTCTCGCTGGACGAGCTGGCGCGGATGAAGCGCGAGGTGGAAAGCGGGGCGCTGAATCCGCGCGACGCCAAGCTGCGCCTGGCGCGCGAGCTGGCCACGCGCTTCCATGACGCGGCCGCCGCCGAGCAGGCCATCGCCGGCTGGCATGCGGTGGTGCGCGGCGAAGGTGACACCTCGCTGCTGCCGCTCAGCGAGATCGCGGCGCCCGCCGAGGGCCTGCGCCTGCCCGCGTTGCTCACCGCGGCAGGACTCACCGCCAGCAATTCCGAGGCGAACCGCAAGCTCAAGGAGCGCGCGGTGCGCATCGATGCGGAAGTGGTGGAGGACGCGCAGCGCATGTTTGCCGTCGGCTTCGAAGGCGTGCTGCAGGTGGGCAAGCGCAACTTCGCCCGGGTGCGACTGACCGGCGGTTGAGCGTCATGCGAGGCTTCGTGAGAATGTTTCGCGCAAGATCATAGACTTGCGCGAAGGGGCGAGATTTCTTCTGAGAAATCGCTTGCCAAGATTCGGACGCCTCCCTAGTATTCGCCGCCCCGCTGCTGCATCGGCACGGCGTCCCACCAGCTCGCTGAAGATCCTTCTTCGAAGGTGTTGACGGACCGGAAAGACGATGTATAGTAGGCGGCTCACCGGGACGAAATGTCCCCTGGCGGAAAGTTCCGCGGTGGTTGGATCTTTGACAGTGTGCACAGGTGAATTGTGTGGACGCCTTGCGCTGGCGAGTCGATGACTTGTCCAAGCAATGCA
>Ga0209026_1000285_pt1 | contig 58221 bp, 56 predicted proteins | sample AraplaCL_Col_mCL_FD_184262 | JGI IMG/M metagenome (GOLD analysis project Ga0209026, IMG submission 184262) | Arabidopsis root microbial communities from the University of North Carolina, USA - plate scrape CL_Col_mCL (SPAdes) (version 2) | ecosystem: Host-associated > Plants > Roots >...
TCTATTCCCGATTCCCGATTCCCGATTCCCGATTCCCGATTCCCGATTCCCGATTCCCGATTCCCGATTCCCGATTCCCGATTCCCGATTCCCGATTCCCGATTCCCGATTCACGATTCACGATTCACGATTCCCGGAACCCGCCATGACCGCCCTCCAAGCCTTCCGCATCCACAACGACGCCCACGGCTACCGCGGCGGTGTCGAAACCATGCACGCCGATGCGCTCAGTCCCGGCGAAGTGCTGGTGAAAGTGGCTTACTCGTCGGTGAACTACAAAGACGCGCTGGCCGGCACCGGCAAGGGCAAGATCCTGCGCCAATACCCGCTCAATGGCGGCATCGACGCGGCCGGCGTCGTGGTCGCATCGACCGACGCGCTGTTCAAGGAAGGCGATGCGGTGCTGTGCACCGGCAGCGGACTTTCCGAAACGCGCGATGGCGGTTACGCCCAATACATCCGCCTGCCGTCGCAATGGGCAATTCCGCTGCCGGATGGCCTGACACTGCGTGAAAGCATGATCCTGGGCACGGCCGGCTTCACGGCGGCGCTGGCCTTGCTGCGCATGCAGGACAATCGCCAGACCCCTGCGCTTGGCCCCATCGCGGTCAGCGGCGCCAGTGGCGGCGTGGGCATGTTGGCGATCGATATCTTCACGCGCGCCGGCTACGAGGTGCACGCCATCAGCGGCAAGAGCGCGCATTTCGATTTTCTGCGCAGCCTTGGCGCCACCGAATGCATCGATCGCCATCAACTGGTCTTCAGCGGCAAGCCGATGGATTCGGCGCGCTTCGGCGGTGCGCTGGACAACGTAGGCGGCCCCATGCTGGCCGGCCTGCTGCCGCTGATCGTGCCTTACGGCAATGTCGCCATTTGCGGCAATGCCGGCGGCATCGGCTTCGAAAGCACGGTCATGCCGTTCATCATTCGCGGCGCCAGTCTGCTTGGCATCGCCTCGGCCGGCACCGCCCGCGATATTCGCGGCCAGCTATGGCACCATCTCGCCAGCGACTGGAAACCGCGCCATCTCGACCGGATCGCCACCCGGGAAGTGACGCTGGAACAGTTGCCGGAGGTGTTCGAGCGTATGCTGGCAGGCGATTCCTTCGGGCGCACAATTGTGCGCGTAGGTCACGTTTGACGCCGTTCGCGCTTGGAAGCGCCATCACAGCGACATAGAATTAACGAAAACGACTAGGGGATTCCCACGCATATGGCACGCATTCTGATCGTCGACGATTCTCCGTCGCAGCTGCTCGGCATCAAACGCATCGTCGAGAAGCTCGGCCACGAAACGCTGACCGCCGAAGACGGTGCCGCGGGCGTCGAGGTAGCACGCAAGGAAAAGCCGGCCTTGATCCTGATGGACGTGGTCATGCCCAACCTCAACGGCTTCCAGGCCACGCGCACGATCAGCAAGGATCCGGAAACGGCGCATATCCCGATCGTGCTGGTCACCACCAAGGACCAGGAAACCGACAAGGTGTGGGGCATGCGCCAGGGCGCGAAGGCCTACGTCACCAAGCCGATCAAGGAAGATGAACTGATCGCGGTGCTGAAGGAACTGTTGCCCGGCTGATTGGCCGTCCAAACCCATGCAAAAACAAACGGCGCCTCGAAGGCGCCGTTTTCATGTTCACTGCCGCGGATCGTACTGCGCGAACTGCGCCTGCAGCGTTTCGTATGCCTTGCGTTGCGCATCGCTGTCGGGCAGCGGCACCCGGATCGACACTTCCACCAACTGGTCGCCCGGCGGCTGTCCCGGCAAGCCGCGCCCTTTCAGGCGCAGCTTGCGCCCCGACTGCGTGCCGGCGGGAATGCGCAGATCCACCGCGCCGGCCAGGGTCGGCACCGGCACCGTCGCGCCCAGCGCTGCTTCCCACGGGCTGACCGGCAGCACGTGCAGGACGTTGCGGCCATCCAGCTTGAAGCGCGCGTCGTCGCGAATGCCCACTTCCAGCAGCAGATCGCCACTGGGTCCGCCGCCGCCACCAGGATGGCCCTGGCCGCTCAGCCGGATCACCTGTCCCGGCTGGATGCCGGCGGGAATCTTCACTTCCAGCACGCGCTCCTGGCCGCTGCCATCGTCCAGGCTCAGGCGCGTGCGGCCGCCGCTGAAGGCGGTCTGCAGGTCGATCTGCACCTGCGCGTGCACGTCGCGCCCCCGCCGCGCGCGTGGCGCGTGCCGGCCGCCGGCGGACGCGCGGCCGAACAGGCTCTCGAAGAAATCGCTGAAATCGCCGTCGCCGGCGTCGCCGAAATCGAAGCCCTGGCCCTGCCCCCAGTTCGGCGGCGGACGGAATTGTTCACCCGGACGATAGCCACCCGCGCGCAACTGATCGTAGGCGCGGCGCTTTTGCGGATCGCGCAGTACTTCGTTGGCTTCGTTCACCGCCTTGAATTTTTCTTCCGCGCCGGCTTCCTTGTTCTTGTCCGGATGGTATTTGCGCGCAAGCTTGCGATAGGCCGCCTTGATGTCGGCCTCGCTGGCATCGGGTTTTACGCCCAAAACGTCGTAATAATCTTTGAATTCCACTGCCACTCCCTTCATCGGAACTGCCGGGAAAATGCCGTGCACTTCCCCAACCCGCCAAGCTTGGCACACGCGCCAGCCTGGCGATGCCGAATCGAATCGTTGTGCCTGATTCGCATCAAGCCGCGTCTTGACGCTCCACCGACGAACCCAGCACGGGCGGCCCGCCGCGGATCATCGTCCGCGGCGAGCCGTTTACGCAACAACGTGCGCCAGCTTTTACTGGGCCGTGTTGATGGTGATGCGGCGCGCCGCCTGTTCCGGCCGCTTCGGTATCACGATCTCAAGCACGCCATGCTTGCCGTGCGCGCTGATGCCATCGGCGTCGGCGCTGTCGGGCAGCGCGAAGCGGCGATGGAAGCTGCCGTGCGAGCGCTCGATGCGCGTGAAACGGCCGCTCTGTTCGTTCTTCTCGACCGTGCGCTCACCCTTGATGGTGAGAATGCCCTTCTCCATGCTCACTTCGATATCGGCCGGGTCCACGCCCGGTACGTCGACGAAGATGACGAAGCGCTGGTCTTCCTCCTTGATGTCCACGCGCGGCGCCCACTGGCTGGTGACCACGTTGGACCCGTCGCTTTCTTCGTTCTGGAAGAAGCGCTCGAACGCCTGGCGGATGTCGGCCGGGAAGGCGCTGGTGGTGGTCCAGAGATTGTTGCGGCTGGTATTCATGACTGTGCTCCTCCGATAAGTGCGGGGTGCCCGCTTGACAGCCACATAAGTGCCGCGGAAAAAGTTTCAAGGCGACAAGCCGGCGAACCCGGCGCTACCATGGCCGCCATTTAGCCAGTGCTTCAGGGACGCGCTCATGACCATCCAGATAGGGCAAAGCCTGCCGGACGTGCCGGTCGCCGTGATCGATGCCGACACCGACATCCAGCGCACCACCACGGCGCCCCTGTTCGCCGGCCGCAAGGTGGTGCTGGTCAGCGTGCCGGGCGCCTTTACGCCCACCTGCTCGGAGCGCCACCTGCCCGGCTACGTCAAGCACTTCGACGCCTTCAGGGCGCGCGGTATCAACGTGTACTGCATGGCGGTGAACGACGCCTACGTGATGAAGGCCTGGGGCGCGTCCCAGCATGCGCCGGCCGGCTTGAAGCTGCTGGCGGACGGCAACGGCGCCTTCACCAAGGCGCTGGGGCTGGAGATGGACGGCAGCGCCTACGGCATGGGCCTGCGCTCGCGCCGCTTCGCGCTGTATGCGCAAGACGGCGTCGTGCGGCAATTGCATGTGGAAAGCCCCGGCGAACTGCGCGTGAGCACGGCCGAAGCCATGCTCGACGCGATACCGCAGGAAATCCTACAAACTGGCGAGAGTTAGATCACAGCCAGGATAAGAAATCTCCTACAGATTGGCTGCCAGGGCGTCATCGTCCCGGCGGTTCGGGCATGCCCTGCCCGTTTGCATGGAAGCCCCGTGCACCGGCCGGGCCTGCAGGAGATTTCCAATGAACTATCGTAGTGTGTTCGTGCCGTTCATCCTGGCCGGCGCTTTTTCGGCCTCGATCCAGGCCGCTCCATTCAAAGCCAGTGGCGTGATCCATTTCACCGGCGCCGTGGTCGCGCCCACCAGCGTGCCGGACGCCACCCGGATGCCGCTGCACGCCGATCCGGCCCGGGCGATTACGATCGAATCGCTGGCGCAGGCGCGCACGCGGGTTACGAGCGCGTTGCTGGACTACTACGCGCAGTACGCGAAGCCACGGAGCCAGCTCATCAGCACGGTGTATCAGTGATCGCGCACTTGACCTGAAACACGGTCGGCCATGAAAGCAAAAGCCCCGGAAAAAACCGGGGCTTTTGCATAGGAGCGCAGCAATCGCGCTTATTCACCGGCGGGCGCTTCACCCGAGGCATCATCCGGCGCCGGCGGAACATCATCGGCGATCTCGGCCTCATCGCCATTGCTCTCGTCGGCATCCAGGCGCACCACGCTGACCAGCGATTCCTCGGCGGGCAGGCGGATCAGCGTAACGCCCTGCGTGTTGCGGCCAAGCTGCGACACTTCCATCGCCCGCGTACGCACCAGCGTGCCCTGGTTGGAGATCAGCATCAGCTCGTGCTTGTCCGTCACCTGCGCCGCCGCCACCAGCGCGCCGTTGCGCTCGGAGCACTGGATGCCGATCACGCCTTGCGTGCCGCGGCCCTTCTTGGGGAACTCGTCGAGCTGGGTGCGCTTGCCGTAGCCGCGCTCGGTGGCGGTAAGAATGTCACCCTCCTGCGCCACGATCAGCGATACCAGCCTGGCGTTGTCGGTGAGCTTCATGCCGCGCACGCCGGTGGCGGTACGGCCCATCGGGCGCACTTCGCTTTCGTCGAAACGCACCACCTTGCCGTTCGACGCAAACAGCAGCACGTCACTGTTGCCGTCGGTGATCACCACGCCGACCAGCGCATCGCCCTCGTCCAGGTTGATGGCGATCTTGCCCTTCTGCAGTTGGTATTCGAATTCGGTAAGCGGCGTCTTCTTCACCGTGCCATCGGCGGTGGCGAAGAACACGTAGCGATCGGCGCTGTATTCGTGCACCGGCAACACCGCCTGGACTTTCTCGCCCTCGCCCAGCGGCAGCAGGTTCACCATCGGCTTGCCGCGCGCGTTCGGGCCGGCGTCCGGCATCTGGTATACCTTCAGCCAATACACGCGGCCGGTGCTGGTGAAAGTGAGCAGCGTGTCGTGCGTGTTCACCACCCACAACTGCTCGACGAAATCTTCTTCTTTCAATGCGGACGCCGAACGGCCTTTGCCGCCACGGCGCTGCGCGCGATAGGTGCTGGTGGGCTGGCGTTTCACGTAGCCGGCGTGCGACAGCGTGACCACGACGTCTTCCGGCGCGATCAGGTCGAGCACATTGAGATCTTCCTGCGAAGGCTGGATCTCGGTGCGGCGCGCATCGCCGAATTCGGCCTTGATCACTTCCAGCTCGTCGCGGATCACCGAGAGCAGACGCGCGGGATCTTCCAGGATCTGGATCAGCGCGCGGATGGTTTCGAGAATCTCGCGGTATTCGTCGGAGAGTTTTTCCTGCTCCAGCCCGGTGAGGCGATGCAGGCGCATGGCGAGGATTTCCTGCGCCTGCGTTTCGGAAAGCTGATAGCCGTCGGCCTTGAGGCCATCGCGCGGGTCCATGTCTTCCGGACGCGAGGCTTCCGCACCGGCGGCCTGCAGCAGCGATGCCACCATGCCCGGCTGCCACTTGCGCGCCACCATGCGTTCGCGCGCTTCCTGCGGCGAGGCGGAGGTCTTGATCAGCTCGATCATCTCGTCGATGTTGGCGAGCGCGACGGTGAGGCCTTCCAGGATATGCGCGCGGGCGCGGGCCTTGCGCAGTTCGAAAATCGTGCGGCGGGTGACGACTTCGCGGCGATGGCGAATGAACGCCTCGAGGATTTCCTTGAGATTGAGCGTGCGCGGCTGGCCATCGACCAGCGCCACCATGTTGATGCCGAAGGTGACCTGCAGCTGTGTCTGCTGGAACAGGTTGTTGAGCACCACGTCGGCCATCGCATCGCGGCGGATCTCGATGACGATGCGCATGCCGTCCTTGTCGGACTCGTCGCGCAGTTCGGAGATGCCTTCGAGGCGCTTTTCCTTCACCAGCTCGGCGATCTTCTCGATCAGGCGTGCCTTGTTCACCTGGTACGGCAGCTCGTGGACGAGGATCGTCTCGCGGCCGTTGGATTCGGTTTCGATCTCGGTGCGCGCACGCACCAGGATGCGGCCGCGGCCGGTGCGATACGCCTCGATGATGCCGGCGGCGCCATTGATGATGCCGGCGGTGGGGAAATCCGGGCCCGGAATATGCGACATCAATTCGTCGACGCTGAGTTCCGGGTTGTCGATCAGCGCGATGGTCGCGGCGATCACTTCGGTGAGGTTGTGCGGCGGCACGTTGGTGGCCATGCCCACCGCGATACCGGCCGAACCGTTCACCAGCAGGTTCGGTACGCGCGTGGGCAGTACCAGCGGCTCCTGCTCGCTTTCGTCGTAGTTGGGGCCGAAGTCGACGGTTTCCTTGTCGATGTCGGCGAGCAGTTCGTGCGTGAGGCGCGCCATGCGCACCTCGGTGTAACGCATCGCCGCCGCGTTGTCGCCGTCGACCGAACCGAAGTTGCCCTGGCCATCGACCAGCATGTAGCGCAGCGAGAACGGCTGGGCCATGCGCACGATCGCGTCGTAGACGGAGGCATCGCCGTGCGGATGGTATTTACCGATCACGTCACCGACGACGCGGGCGGATTTCTTGTAGGGCTTGTTGTAGGCGTTGCCGAGTTCGTTCATGGCGAACAGCACGCGGCGATGCACGGGCTTCAAACCATCGCGAACATCTGGAAGGGCGCGTCCCACGATCACGCTCATGGCGTAATCGAGGTAGCTCTGGCGCATTTCGTCTTCGATATTGACGCGAATGACTTCTTTGGCGAGCTCTGCCATCAATAGGCTTCCCTGGTAACGAATTTGAAGAGTGCTGTCATGGATGGCAGCTTTTTGACTTTTGCGATCATGGACGATCGCATCAGTCCCCCGAGACCGGCGCCGCAGGCGCTAGTCGGCGAGGGTCAGGCGGTAGTTTGCAATTGTATCACAGAGGGCTTTGGAACGGCCCGAATTCCGCCTTTGCAATCAAGGAGTTAGGAGCCTGTTTTGGGGCGGCGGAAAAGCAGCGTGCGGGCGCTGACGAAATTGACGAACGCGGCGAAAATCGAGCCTACGCCGACCGCCAGCGCCGGCCACCGATGCCAGCTCGGAAAGGCCATCAGGCAGACCACGTAGGCGATGTAATTGACCGCCGCGCCGCCGCTCATCAAGGCCATCCAGTGCAGCCATTCCACCATCAGCGAGCGCCCGCTGTGGCGCGCGGCGAAGGTCTGGCTGCGGTTCCACCACCAGGTGACGGTGGCCGCGACGAGAAAGGAAATCACGCGGCCGGCGTAAGGATTGACGTGCGCGAAACTCACCAGGCTCTGCACGATGCCCGCATCGACGACGAAGCCCAGGGCTCCGCCGATCGCAAACAGCATCACTTCGTGCCGCAGCCTCATGCGGCGAAGACGGCCTGCATGCGCTCGAGCGTGGGATGTTCGATCACGCCGCGCTCGGTGACGATGGCATCGATCAACGCAGCCGGCGTCACGTCGAACACCGGGTTCCAGGCTTGCGCGCCTTCGACCACGGTACGGCGGCCCGCCGTGCTGAGCAGCTCGGCGGCATCGCGCAGTTCGATGTCGATGTCATCGCCCGAAGCCGTGGCCATGTCGACCGTGGACGACGGCGCCACCACCATGAACTTCACGCCGTGGTGGCGCGCGGCGATGGCGAGCTGATACGTACCGATCTTGTTGGCGGTGTCGCCGTTGGCGGCGATGCGGTCGGCGCCGACGATCACCCATTTCACCTCGCCCGCCTTCATCAGGTGCGAGGCAGCCGAATCGGCAATCAGCCTGGCCGGAATGCCGTCGCGCACCAGTTCCCACATGGTCAGGCGCGCGCCCTGCTGCCAGGGACGCGTTTCGCCGGCATAGACGTGGTCGATGCGCCCGGCGGCGACGCCGGCGCGGATCACGCCCAGCGCGGTGCCGTAGCCGGAGGTGGCCAGCGAGCCGGTGTTGCAATGGGTCATCACGGCCGAGCCCGGCGCGATCAGGGCCGCACCCAGCTCACCCATGCGGCGGTTGGCAGCCAGGTCTTCGTCCTGGATAAGTTGCGCTTCGCGTTCCAGCGCAGCCGTATCCGCACCTGCAGCGATACGCGCTTTCATGCGGTCCAGCGCCCACATCAGGTTCACCGCAGTGGGACGCGCCGCGCGCAATTGGGCCAGCGCCCGTTCCATCGGCGCGCCCTGCTGCGCGGCAAGCACCACGCCCCAGGCCGCGGCGATGCCGATCGCCGGCGCGCCGCGCACGGCGAGGTCCTTGATGGCGTGAATGACCGCCGCGTAATCGCGGCAATCGAGCCACGTTTCTTCGGCGGGCAGCAGGCGCTGGTCGAGCAGGCGCAGATGATCGCCGCGCCATTGCACGGCGCGGATGGTGTCGTGAGCGGAGGCTGGATGTGTCATCGCGATAGTTTATCGGATGACGCTGTCATGCGGCGTCGCGGACCGGACCAACCCGTGGGCTGGGGTGCCCCCAACATCCGGATACGTGGAGATGGCGACGTTGGGGTTTGCGCCCCAACCTACGTCAGCCGCCGCGCGCGCGCAGCCACTGGTGGATCGCCGGGGCCACTTCACGCTGCGCGCGGCCGGACACATAGATACCGATGTGTCCGCCCTTGAAGGCCAGTTCGGTGTAGTCGGTGGTGCCGACGTGCTTTTGCAGCGCACGCGAGGCATCCGGCGGCACCAGGTGATCCTGCGTGGCGTAGATGTTGAACACCGGCTGGGTGATCATGCCTAGATCCACCGGTTGCTTGCCGATCTGCAGATCGCCCTTGATCAGCTTGTTCTGCTGGAAGAAGCCCTTGATGAACTCGCGAAATGCCTCGCCCGCCTGGTCGGGCGAATCGAAGATCCAGCGCTCCATGCGCAGGAAGTTTTTCAGCTCCGCGGGGTTGTCGAGGATGTCGACCATGCTCACGTACTTCTGCTGGTTCAGGCGCAGCGGCTTGAGCATCAGGTATACCCAGTTCATCAGCTCCGCGGGAATGTTGCCCAGCGTGTCGACGAACAGATCGACGTCCATGCTCTGCACCCAGTGCGAAAGCATGTTGTCGGGTGTGCGGAAATCCACCGGCGTCACCATGGTGACGAGGTTCTTCACCTTCTCCGGGTGCATGGCGGTGTAGCACAGCGAGAACGTGCCGCCCTGGCAGATGCCGAGCAGGTTGATGGCGTCCAGGCCATGGCGCTTGCAGATGGCGTCCACGGCGCGGTCCAGATAGCCGTTGAGGTAATCGTCCAGCGTCAGCCAGCGATCGGCGCCGTCGGGATAACCCCAGTCGACCAGATAGACGTCTTCGCCTTGCTCGAGCAGGTTGCGCACCAGCGAGCGGTCTTCCTGCAGATCGGTCATCCATACGGTGTTGACCAGCGCGTACACGATCAGCGTCGGCACCTTGGCGGTGGGCTTGTGGTTGCCCTTCATGTGCCAGACGGTGAGCTTGTCTTCGCGGTACACCGCCTCGCGCGGCGTATTGGCGTAATCCTGTTCGCCCAGGCCATAGAGGTTCTGCAGGCCGGCGGCCAGCTTGCGCTGGAACGTGGCGATTTCGTTGAAGGCCTGCTGCGGATCGATATGCAACGGATTCTGCATGCTGGCTCCTTACTTGCGCTTGCCGGCGGCCGAGCGCGTGGCTTTCGTGCGCTGCGAAGGCGTGACCGTCTTGCCGTTGCCGGACTTGCGTTCGATCGGGCGGACCTTCGCCGCCGTCTTGCTCGCCTCGAGTTCGCGTTTGAGCGTGGCGATTTCCGCCTGCAGCGTATCGACCAGGGAATCGTCCGGGTTGGATTCACCTTGCCCGCGCGACTGCGCTTGCTTGAGTTCGCGCCGCAACTGCTGCACGCGCTGGCCGAGGCTGTTCACTTCGCTGCGGGTGGGAATGCCCAGTTCGCGGCAGATCTGTTCGGTGTGTTGCTGCTGCAGTTTGCGCACTTGCATCTGCGCATTCGTCAACGCGCCGAACACTTCGCGGAATTCGTCGGAGAGGGCCATTTGCGCGTAGGCCTCTTCCATTGCGTCGACCCACAGGTCGTACAGGCCTTTGAGCGATTCGACCTGTTTGCCGGGCTCTTGCTGGCTGAGCATTTCCTGCAGCCGTGCGATGCCCTGTGCGTTGACCTTCTGCAGCAGGGCCTGGTAGCGCGCGTTGATCTGCGCGTAGTCCTGCATGGCCGCCGCCAGCGCCTGCTGATCGAGCTGCATTTCGCGCGTGATGCCGAAGGCGGCCATCTGGTTGGCGTTCGGCATGCCGCCGGCCATGCCGGCCTGTTGCATGGCCTGCAGCCAGGCCTGCCATTGGTGCTCCAGGCCGAATGCGGACGCGCTGTCGATGCCGGCCACGGTTTGCGCGAACGGTGGCGTGAAGGCCGAAAGGAACGACTGCATCGCGGCCGGCTGCTGCTGCCACGGCTGCATGGTCGGCTGGATCATGCCAGCGTTGGCGGCCTGTTGCAGCCAGTTGCCGTAGGCCTTGAGGCTGGCCAGGCTGCGGGTGAGCAGGTCATCCTGCGGCGCGGCCGCGGCGCCCATGCCGAAGCCCGCAAACGGATGGGCCGAACCCTGGGGCTGTTGCAGGTAGCGCATCCAGGTCTCCCAGGATTGCTGCGCGAAAGCCTGGTAATCCTTCAGAAAGTCGTTCGCCTGGTCGGGCATGCCTGCATCCTCGAGGTGAAACGCCATGCTACCAAATACCCATGTACAGAAATGAAAACGCCCGGCTATAAGGCGCGGGCGTTTTCATGGATCAGCGTGTCAGAAAAGCGTCACACGCTGGCGCCTTCGTCTTCGGTGACGGCCTTCATGGACAGGCGGATGCGACCCTGCTTGTCCACTTCCAGCACCTTCACCTTCACGATGTCGCCTTCCTTGAGCTTGTCGGAGACCTTCTCCACGCGCTCGTTGGAAATCTGCGACACGTGCACCAGGCCATCCTTGCCGGGCATGATCGTGACGAACGCGCCGAAGTCCATCAGCTTGGCGACCTTGCCTTCGTAGATGCGGCCCGGCTCGACGTCGGAGACGATCTGGTCGATGCGCTTGCGCGCTTCTTCGGCCGCCATGCGGTTGACCGAGGCGATCACCACGGTGCCGTCGTCGCTGATGTCGATGGTGGTGCCGGTTTCTTCGGTGATCGAACGGATGGTGGCGCCGCCCTTGCCGATCACTTCGCGGATCTTGTCCGGATGGATCTTGATGGTGAGCAGGCGCGGTGCGTATTCGCTCATCTCCGCGCGCGGCTGGCTGATCACCTTGGCCATTTCGCCCAGGATGTGCAGGCGGCCACGCTTGGCCTGTTCCAGCGCCAGCTTCATGATCTCTTCGGTGATGCCCTCGATCTTGATGTCCATCTGCAGCGCGGACACGCCATCGGCGCTGCCGGCCACCTTGAAGTCCATGTCGCCGAGGTGGTCTTCGTCACCCAGGATGTCGGACAGCACGACGAAATCGTTGCCTTCCTTCACCAGGCCCATGGCGATACCGGCCACCGGCGCCTTCAGCGGCACGCCGGCGTCCATCAGCGCGAGCGAGGAGCCGCACACCGAGGCCATCGAGGAGGAACCGTTCGACTCGGTGATTTCCGACACCACGCGCAGCACGTAGGGGAACTCTTCCATCGCCGGCTTCACTGCCTGCACGCCGCGCTTGGCGAGACGGCCGTGGCCGATTTCGCGACGCTTCGGCGCGCCGAAGCGGCCGGCCTCGCCCACCGAGAACGGCGGGAAGTTGTAGTGGAACAGGAACGGATCCTTCGACTCGCCTTCCGGCGCGTCGATGATCTGCGCGTCACGCGCGGTGCCGAGCGTGGCTACCACCAGCGCCTGGGTTTCGCCGCGGGTGAACAGCGCCGAGCCGTGAGTGCGCGGCAGCACGCCCACGCGCACCGAGATCGGGCGGATGTCGTCGAGCTTGCGGCCGTCGATGCGCACCTTGGTCTTCAGCACGCCGTCGCGCATGGTGCGGTATTCGATCTCGGCGAAGGCATTGCCGATGTCGAGGTCGCTCCAGCCGTGCGACAAGGCCGTCTCGGCGATGCCGAGCTTGATTTCGGCCTTCAGCGCGGCGATGGCGTCGCGGCGTTCCAGCTTGTCGCGGATCGCGAAGGCCTTTTCCAGGCGGTCGCCGAGGATGCTCTGGATGGCGTTGAACAGCGCATCGTTGCGCGCCGGAGCTTCCCACTTGAAGGGCTTGCGGCCGGCTTCATTGACAAACGCGTTGATGGCGTTGATCACCACCTGCATCTGCTTGTGGCCGTGCACCACCGCGCCCAGCATCACTTCTTCGCTGAGCAGCTTGGCTTCCGATTCCACCATCAGCACGGCGTTGGCGGTACCGGCGACGACCAGGTCCAGGTCGGAGGTCTTGAGTTCCGAGACGGTCGGGTTCAGCAGGTACTGGCCGTTGGCATAGCCCACGCGCGCGGCGCCGATCGGGCCCTTGAACGGAATGCCGGCCAGGCTCAGCGCAGCCGACGCGCCGATCATCGAGGCGATGTCGCCGTCGATTTCCGGATTGAGCGAGATCACCTGGGCGATGATCTGCACTTCGTTCTTGAACTCTTCCGGAAACAGCGGACGGACCGGACGGTCGATCAGGCGCGAGGTAAGCGTCTCCTTCTCGGTCGGACGGCCTTCGCGCTTGAAGAAACCGCCGGGAATGCGGCCGGCGGAGTAGAACTTTTCGACGTAGTCGACGGTGAGCGGGAAGAAATCCTGCCCGTCTTTTGCCTTGGAGGCGGCGACCACGGTGACCAGCACCACGGTACCGCCCATGCTGACCATGACGGCGCCCGAAGCCTGGCGGGCGATTTCGCCCGTCTCCAGTGTGACTTCGTGATTACCGTACTGGAATGACTTGGTTACTTTCGCCACTTTAGATGTCCTGATTTTAAAAGTGCGGCCATGCCGGCCCGCTTTTTGATCTTAGCGATCATGGATGAGCGCAAGCATTACCGGCGCAGGCCGAGGCGCTCAATCAGGCTCTGGTAACGGCCCAGATCACGATCCTTCAGGTAGCCGAGCAGGCGCTTGCGCTGGTTGACCAGCTTCAGCAGACCACGACGGGAGTGATGATCCTGCTTATGCGTCTTGAAATGATCGGTAAGGTGCTCGATGCGGGCGGAAAGCAGGGCAACCTGCACTTCGGTGGAGCCGGTATCGTTCGGCGCGTGGCCGAAGTCCGCAATGATCTTGCTGGACTGTTCTGCGGTGAGGGACATGGTGTCTTCCTTAAAAAAACGGGTGCGGAACTTGCGCAACGTCACCGCTCGATGACGTTGCGCAAGCTCCGACTGGTTGAATGAAAGTGTTGAATCAAGCGCGGTATTGTACCGAGCGGCGGCGCGTTGCAACAAGACCATCACATGGCGGGTTAAGCGATGGAAGGCAGATTGAAGCCCCGCAGGATGCGCACCCGGCCTTGTTCATCACAGTCGACCAGGGCCAGCAGGCGTCCGTCGGCGGCGAAAACGGCCGAACGCGCGGGCGCCTGGTCCGCCGGCCAGGCAATCTGGTGTCCCCGTGAGACAGCCTGGCTGGCGGCGGCGTCCAGATGCAGCACCGGCCAGTTCGCCACCCCGGCGGACAGGGGCAGCACCCGGCGGTCGGCGGCCTCATCGCCCTGCCCGGCGGCGTCGCGCAGCTCATCCAGGGTGACCATGGACGGTTCCAGGAAGGGTTCCACCCACAGCCGGCGCAGCGCGGTGAGATGAGCGCCGCAGCCCAGTTTCTCGCCCAGGTCCACCGCCAGGCTGCGGATATAGGTGCCGGAGCCGCACTCGACGTGCAAGGTCAGGCTGTCGTCGCTGCGGCTGACCAGTTCCAGGCGATCGATCTGCACCTCGCGCGGCGGCGCCTGCACGGCCTCGCCGCGACGCGCCTTGAGATAAAGCGGCTCGCCGTCCTGCTTCAGCGCCGAATACACCGGCGGCACCTGCACGATGCGGCCGCGCAGCGTGGCGAGGGCCGCCTCGATGGTCGCATCTTCCAGGATGGGAACGGGCCGTTGCTCGACGAGCGCGCCTTCCAGGTCCGCCGTGGTGGTGGTGGCGCCAAGGCGGCATTCGGCAAGGTAGGCCTTGCGCGAACCGAGCAGGCTGCCGGCCAGCTTGGTGCCCTCGCCCAGGCACAGGGGCAAGAGGCCGGTGGCGAGCGGGTCGAGCGCGCCGGTATGGCCGCCCTTGGCGGCGCGCAGGATCGCCATGGTCATCTGCAGCGCCTTGTTCGAGCTCATCCCCAGCGGTTTGTCCAGCAGCACGATGCCGTGCAGGTCACGGGCACCAGGGCGATGTCGGCGGCGGCTCATGGGTGGCGGCGGGAGTCGTAAATCGGGAATCGTAAATGGAAAGGCAAAGCGCCCAACACACACAGTCAAGGGTCGTACGTTGAATCGCTCTAACGATTCACGATTGACGATTTACGATTCACGTGGTTCGCCAGAATCACGCAGCAGTTGCTCGATCCGCTCGCCCTTGTCCACCGAATCGTCGTACTTGAAGCGCAGCTCCGGCACCCGGCGCAGGCGCATGCTGCGCGAGAGCGAACGGCGGAATTCGACAGCCAGTTCGTTGAGCGCCTTCACCGCCTCTTTGGATTGCTGCGGCAGTAGCGCGGTGACCCACACGGTCGCCCAGTCCAGGTCGCGCGTGACTTCCACGTCCGACACGCTGCACGAAGGCAGGCCATGGTCACGCACGGCGGCATGCACCAGCGTGCCGAGTTCACGGCGAAGCTCGGCGCCGACGCGGTCTGTGCGTTTGAAGTCGCGGGAGGGCATGGGTTGAGAGCCGGGAATCGTGAATCGGGAGTCGTAAATCGTTAAAACAGGTGGTTCGAGGCGATGTCGGGAGTCAGGCGCAGATCGGCTTCAAACGATTCACGACTGACGATTCCCGATTCACGAACGTCGTAACGCCAAGCGTTACAACGTCCGCGCCACTTCGATACGCTCGAAGCACTCGATCTGGTCGCCGACCTTCACGTCGTTGTACTGCTTCACGGCGATGCCGCATTCCATGCCGGCGCGGACTTCGTCCACCAGGTCCTTGAAGCGGCGCAGCGATTCCAGTTCGCCCTGGAAGATCACGGTATTGTTGCGCAGCACGCGGATCGGCTTGCTGCGCTTGACCATGCCTTCGGTGACCATGCAGCCGGCCACGGCGCCGAACTTGGAGCTGCGGAACACGTCGCGCACCTGGGCGATGCCGATGATTTCCTCGCGCACTTCCACGCCGAGCAAACCGGATGCCGCCTGCTTCACCTGGTCGATCACGTCATAGATGATCGAGAAGTAGCGCACGTCCAGGCCGGCGGTGTCGATCACCTTGCGCGCCGAGGCATCGGCACGCACGTTGAAGCCGATGATCAGCGCCTTGGAGGCCGCCGCCAGCGTGGCGTCCGATTCGGTGATGCCGCCGACGCCGGCCGCGATCACGTTCACCTTCACGTTCTCGTTGCCGATCTGGCTGAGCGATTCGCGCAAGGCCTGTACCGAACCCTGCACGTCCGCCTTGACCAGGATGTTGAGCGTCTGCTGCTCGGCCGTCTGGCCCATCTGCGCCATGATGTCTTCGAGGCGATTGGCCTTGCTGACCATGCGCGTCTCGCGGCGCTTCAACTGGCGCTCGGCCGCCACTTCGCGCGCCAGGCGCTCGTCGGCCACCACCACGAAGTCGTCGCCCGCTTCGGGCACGCCGGACAAGCCCAGCACCTGCACCGGAATCGACGGGCCGGCTTCCTGCACGGTTTTGCCGGTTTCGTCGATCAGCGCGCGCATGCGGCCGTATTCGATGCCGCACACGACGAAGTCGCCGCGCTTGAGCGTGCCCTGCTGCACCAGCACCGTCGCGACCGGTCCGCGGCCACGGTCCAGGCTGGATTCGAGCACCACGCCGGAGGCCGGGCCGTCCTCGACCGCGGTGAGCTCCATCACTTCGGCCTGCACCGAAATGGCGTCGAGCAGGTTGTCGATGCCCATGCCGGTCTTGGCCGATACCGGCACGAACGGCGTGTCGCCACCCCACTCTTCCGGAATCACTTCCAGGTTGCCCAGGCCCTGCTTGACGTGGTCCGGGTTGGCGTCGGATTTGTCCATCTTGTTGATCGCCACGATCAACGGCACCTTGGCGGCGCGCGCATGCTGCACGGCTTCCTGCGTTTGCGGCATCACGCCGTCATCGGCAGCGACCACCAGCACCACGATGTCGGTGGACTGCGCGCCGCGCGCGCGCATCGCGGTAAACGCGGCGTGGCCGGGCGTGTCGAGGAAGGTGATCACGCCCTTGGGCGTTTCCACGTGATACGCACCGATGTGCTGGGTAATGCCGCCGGCTTCGCCCGAGGCGACCTTGGTACGGCGGATGTAGTCCAGCAGCGAGGTCTTGCCGTGGTCGACGTGGCCCATGATGGTGACCACCGGCGGACGCGTGACGCGTTCGCCCTCCAGCTCCGCGCTCTGCGTGTGTGCGGCCAGCGCCGCTTCGGCGCCCTGCTCGCTGGCTTCCACCGCCTTGTGGCCGAGTTCTTCCACCACCAGCATGGCGGTGTCGCGGTCGATGGTCTGGTTGATGGTGGCCATCACGCCCATCTTGAACAGCGCCTTGACCACTTCCGAACCCTTGACCGCCATCTTCTGCGCGAGCTCGGCGACGACATTGGCGTCGCCCACCACCACTTCGCGCACGACTGGCGCCGTCGGCTTGGAGAACCCATGCGAGCCGGTGGCGGCCACATTGCCGCCGCGCGAGGCTTCGCGCACGTTCGACTTGCCGCCCTTGCCGCGCTTGGAGCGGCGCGCGCGGTCGGCGTCGGAAAGATGCAGTTCGCCGGCGGCGAAACGCTTGCCGCCGACCACGTCGTCGCGCTCGCGGCCACCATGCCGCGGCTTGGCGCGGTCGGCGGTGGCCGGGGCCGGCGCGGGTGCGGGAGCCGGCGCCGGGGCGGGTGCGGCGACGACGGGCTTCTTTTCACGCTTACGAGGCTCGTGGATGCGCGGCAGGATCATGCCCAGTGAGCTGTGATCGATGCGCTGCACGGCAGCCGGTGATTCGGGCACTTTCTCTTCCTCGGGCTCGGCCGGTTCCGGCACACGCACCTGTTCTTGTTCCACGACTGGAGCGGGCTGCGGCGCCGGCGCGGTCTGCGCTTCGGCGGCAGCTTGCGCGGCGGCTTCCTGGCGCGCGCGCTCGGCCGCCTCGGCCTCGCGCCGCGCGGCTTCTTCTTCGGCGCGCTGGCGCGCTTCATCCTGGCGCCGCTGCTCGGCGTCGATGCGTTCCTGTTCTTCGTGCTCGCGCTGCTGCTGGGATTCCTGCAGCCGGCGCAGCGCCTCTTCGCGCTCGGGCTCCACGCTCGCTTCTTCGGCGATCACGCTGCGCTTGACGTAGGTGCGCTTGGCGCGCACTTCCACGTTCACCGTCTTGGCGCTGGAGGCAGCACCGCGGCCGCCGGGCGTGGACACCTTGAGCTCGCTGATCTTGCGGCGCTTCAAGGTGATCTGCCGCGGCGAGGAGTCGTCCACCTCGACGGCGGCGTCGGCCTTGCCGTGCGTGCGGCGCAAGAAGCCCAGCAGTTTCACCTTCTCGGTGCTGCTGATGACCTGCTCCGGATTCGAGAATTTCATGCCTGCTTCGCCGAGCTGCGTCAGCAGCCGGTCGACGGGCATGCCCAGAACCTGAGCGAGTTGTTTGATTGTGACGTCCGACATCGTGATTCTTTCTCCGCCGTTCCCGCGCTTATCGTCCGTACAAAAGCTGTCTTTATTAAACATGTTCTTGCACGGCCACCTCCGTCCCTGGTGGAGACCCTTCGGCCTCCCGGCGCGCCCAATCCGGGGCGCTGCCGCCCGCGGTTAGCCGCCCTTCTCCAGCCGCGCAATCATCGGCGCACGCGCCGCCATGATGAGTGCCGCAGCACGGTCCTCGTCCATGCCGTCGATGTCGATCAGGTCGTCAACCGCGAGGTCGGCCAGATCGTCCACCGTGGCGACCCCGCGCTCAGCCAGCGCATAGGCGGTCGCCTCGTCCATGCCGTCCAGCTCCAGCAGTTCCTGCGAGGGCTGGTGTTCGTCGAGGTTTTCCTCGACCGCCAATGCCTCCGTGAGCAGCGAGTCGCGGGCGCGGGCGCGAAGTTCCTCGACGATGTCCTCGTCGAAGCCTTCGATGGCCAGCAGTTCCGCGCTCGGCACGTAGGCGATTTCCTCGACGCTGGAGAACCCTTCCTGCACCAGGATGTTGGCGATTTCCTGGTCCACTTCCAGCTTGTCCATGAACAGCTGGCGAGCCGATTCCTGTTCCGCTTCGCTCTTGGCGGCGACCTGGTCCTGGGTCATCACGTTGAGCTGCCAGCCGGTGAGCTTGCTGGCCAGGCGCACGTTCTGGCCGCCGCGGCCGATCGCCTGGGACAGCTTGTCCTCGGCTACCGCGATGTCCATCGAGTGCTTGTCCTCGTCCATGATGATGGATTGCACTTCGGCCGGCGCCATCGCGTTGATCACGTACTGGGCCTGGTTCTCGTGCCACAGGATGATGTCCACGCGCTCGCCGTTGAGCTCGTTCGACACCGCCTGCACGCGCGAACCGCGCATGCCGATGCAGGCGCCGATCGGATCGGTGCGGGTATCGTGCGCGACCACCGCGATCTTGGCGCGGTCGCCCGGATCGCGGGCGCAGCCCTTGATTTCCACCAGGCCCTGGCCGACTTCCGGCACTTCGAGCTTGAACAGCTCGATCATGAATTCCGGCGCGGCGCGCGAGACGAACAGCTGCGGGCCGCGTGCTTCGGATTTCACTTCCTGCAGGTAACCGCGCACGCGGTCGCCGACGCGGTGCGATTCGCGCGGAATGGTCTTGTCGCGCGGAATGAAGGCTTCGGCGTTGCCGCCCAGGTCGAGATAGACGTTGCCGCGCTCGACGCGCTTGACGATGCCGGTAACCAGCTCGCCCACGCGATCCTTGAACGCATCCACCACCTGCTGGCGTTCGGCTTCGCGTACGCGCTGCACGATCACCTGCTTGGCGGCCTGAGCTGCAATGCGGCCGAATTCGGCGTTTTCAATCTGCTGCTCGATGAATTCGCCGATCTGCGCGCCGGGGCGCTCGTCTTCGGCGTCCATCAGGCGCAGCTGGCGGAACGGGGATTCCATCTCGCCGTCGTCGGCGATCACTTCCCAGCGACGGAACGTCTCGTAGTCGCCGGAGTTGCGATCGATGCTGACGCGGATATCCGGATCTTCATCCGGATAGCGCTTTTTCGCAGCGGACGCCAACGCCGCTTCCATGGCCTGGAAGATCACGTCGCGCGACACGCCTTTTTCGTTGGCAACCGCATCAACCACCAGCAAAAGTTCTTTGCTCATTGCAACCACTCCGTGAACGCTGCTCCAGCGCTCCATCGACAGATTGACCTAGTTCTAACCTTTCTTCTTGCCCGGCTTGCGACCGCCGGGTTTGGGCTGCGGCACGTAACCGAGCGCTGCCCAGTCCGGCACGATGCGCGCGCTTTCCACCGCATCGTGCTCGAATTGAAAAACCTTGCCTTCTGCTTCAAGACCGATCTGGCTGCCTTCCACCGAAACGACCTTGCCACGCAAGCGGCGGCGGCCCTCCAGCGGCGCCTTCAGCAGCACCTTGGCTTCCTGCCCGACCACCTTGCCGAACTGCTCGGCGGTGAACAGCGGCCGATCGATGCCCGGCGAAGACACTTCCAGCACGTAATGGCCCGGAATCGGATCTTCCACGTCCAGCAGCGCGGAAAGTTCGCGGCTGGCCGCTTCGCAATCGTCGAGATTGACCTCGCGCCCGTCCGCGTCGATATACACGCGCAACGTACTCTGCCCCTGCGAAGGGCTGAATTCCACACCGATGCATTCCAGCTGAAGATCCGCCAAAACCTCGGTAAAGCGTCGTGCTAGCGCTTGCGTGTCCAATCTCGTCGATACCGTTTCCGGAAACAAAAAATGGGCGCGAGCGGCCCATTCCCTTACCTTGCCGATGTCCCGCTCTGCTCGGCCTTTCCCGGCGTCCTATCGGGCCATTATGACCCGATAAGGCGCATCGCATCCTTGCGCCCAACAAAAAAGCCTCACGAGGAGGCTTTCTTGTCCAAGAAAGACCTGGTAGCGGGGGTAGGATTCGAACCTACGACCTTCGGGTTATGAGCCCGACGAGCTGCCAGACTGCTCCACCCCGCATCAGAGTCCGAGAATTCTAGCGATCTGGCCGGATTCTTGCAAGCCCAAATCGCAAACTTTTCTCGTCCGTGCGTGAGCGAATCACTCTCCTCACCCTACGAAGGCCTGCTTGCACCAGCTCAACAGCGGCCCCCAGTAAAGGCCGAGAGCAAGCAGCACCAACGCATTCAACGATAAAGCCACGCGCAGCGTGAAATCGGGTTGAAGACGCACTTCGGTACCCGCTTCAGGCTTGTCGAAGTACATCACCTTGACCACGCGCAGGTAGTAATACAGGCCGATGATGGCGAACACCGCACCGACGATGGCCAGCCACAGCATGTTGGCGTGGATCGCCGCCTGCAGCACCAGCAGCTTCGCAAAGAAACCGAACATCGGCGGCACGCCGGCCAGCGAGAACAGCGCGAGCATCATCAGGAACGCCATCCACGGCGCGCGCTGGTTCAGGCCCTTGAAGTCGTCGATGTTCTCGCATTCGAAACCGGCGCGGCTGAGCGCGAGAATCACGCCGAAGGCCGCGGTGGACATCAGCGCGTAGCTCACCGCATAGAACATCGCCGCCGAATAGCCTTCCGGACCGGCATTGACCAGGCCCAGCAGCAAGTAGCCCATGTGCGAGATGGTCGAGTAGGCAAGCAGGCGCTTGAGGTTGCTCTGCACGATCGCGACCACGTTGCCGATCGCCAACGACAGCACAGCGAGCGCGGCCAGCATCATCTGCCAATGCTGGGCGAAGTCGCCCATGCCAGTGGCGAGCAGGCGGAACGCCATGCCGAACGCGGCCAGCTTGGACGCCGAACCGATGAACGCGGTCACCGCCGTTGGCGAGCCTTCATATACGTCCGGAATCCACATGTGGAACGGCGCGACACCGAGCTTGAACGCCACGCCGATCACCATGAACACCAGGCCGAACACCAGGAGGTGCGGCATCGCGCTGTGCGGCGCGGCGGCATGCAACTGCGCCAGGTCCAGCGTACCGGTAGCGCCGTACACCATCGACATGCCATACAGCAGCATGCCGGAGGACAAGGCGCCCAGCACGAAGTACTTGATCGCCGCTTCGGAGGAAAGGCTGGAATCGCGGTTCAGCGCGACCAGCGCATACGAGGACAGCGTCAGCAGTTCCAGGCCCAGGTAGACCATCACCAGGTTGCCGGCCGAAACCAGCAGCATCACGCCGATTACCGCGAAGATCATCAGCGTGTAGAACTCGCCCGCATACAGCTTGCGGTCGATCATGTACGGGCGGCCGTAGATGAACACCAGGATGGTCGACAGCAGGGCGAACAGCTTCAGGATCGTGCCCAGGCCGTCGCGAATGAACATGCCGTTGAACGCGGTCACCGTGCCGGGCTGGAAGCGCAGCACGAGATAACCGGTGACGATCAGCACGCCGATGGAAAGCCAGTGCAGGTAGACGCGTTCGGCCGGCTTCATGAAGGCGTCGGCCAGCAGGAGAACGCATGCCGCCGTCACCAGAAAGAATTCCGGCAGCATGATCAGGATGTCGTTGATAGTCGGCATGGTCGTCTCGATCAGACCTTGTGAATAGCGAGCACTTGCACGAGCTGGTTCACCGAGGTGTCCATCAAGTGCGTGAGCGGCTCGGGCCATACGCCCAGCACCAGCACCGCGGCGGCGAACGCGCCGAGCACGAACCACTCGCGGCCGTTAATATCGGTCATTTCCGCCACGTGCGGGTTGGTGACCTCACCCCACAGCACGCGCTTGACCAGCCACAGCGTGTAGGCCGCGCCGATGATCAGGGTGAAGGCGGCGAACAGCGCGATCCACGGATTGGCGCTGAAGCTGGACAGGATCACCATGAACTCGCCCACGAAGCCGCTGGTGCCAGGCAGGCCGCAGTTGGCCATGGCAAAGAACACATAGAAGAAGCCGAACCAGGGCATCACGTTGATCACACCGCCGTAGTCCTTGATCAGGCGGGTATGCAGGCGGTCATACAGCACGCCGATGCACGAGAACATCGCGCCGGAAACGAACCCGTGCGAGATCATCTGCACCATCGCGCCCTGCAGGCCCAGGCGCGCGGCATCGGTATTGCCCTGCTCGCGCACCAGCATGAAGGCGATGAACACACCCAGCGTGACGAAGCCCATATGCGCCACGGACGAGTACGCCACCAGCTTCTTCATGTCTTCCTGCACCAGCGCGACGTAGCCGATGTAGACCACCGCGATCAGGCTGAGCAGGATCACTACCCACGCGAAGTGATGCGCGGCGTCCGGCACGATCGGCAAGGTGAAACGCAGGAAACCGTATCCGCCGATCTTCAGCATCACCGCCGCCAGCACCACCGAACCGCCGGTCGGCGCTTCCACGTGCGCATCCGGCAACCAGGTGTGCACCGGCACCATCGGTACCTTCACCGCGAAGGCGAGCAGGAAGGCGAAGAACAGCCAGCCCTGCTCCTGCATGCTCAGCGGCAGCGTGGCCAGCGTGTGCAGATCGAACGTGCCCGCCTTCAGGTACAGGTAGATCAGGCCCACCAGCATGAAGATCGAGCCGAAGAACGTGTAGATGAAGAACTTCAAGGTGGCGTAGACGCGGCGCGGACCACCCCAGATACCGATGAGGATGAACATCGGGATCAGCATCGCCTCGAAGAACACGTAGAACAGCAAGGCGTCGGTGGCGCAGAACACGCCGATCATCAAGCCTTCGAGCACCAGCATGGCGGCCATGTACTGGTGCGGCTTGTCCTGGATCACTTCCCACGCGCCCACGATCACCAGGATGCCCACGAACGTGGTCAGGAGAATCAGCGCAACGGAGATGCCGTCCACACCCAGGCCGTAGTGCACGTTGAGCGACTCGATCCACAGATGGCTTTCGACCAGCTGCATCCCGGCCACGTCAGCGTGGTACTGCGGAATGAGGAACAGGCTGACGGCGAAGGTGAGGATCGCCATCAACAGGGAAATCCAGCGCGCCGTATTGGGACGGCCGGAGCCGGCCAGCAACACGGGCACCGCGCCGACGATGGGCAGCCAGATCAGCAGGCTGAGCAGATGATTGAACATGGAGCTCGATTCCCTTTAGTGCCCGACCAGCCAATACCCGCCCAGGAGCAGGATCAGGCCGAGGATCATCGCGAACGCATAGTGATACAGATAACCGGACTGCACGCGGCGCACGCCCGAGGCGATGCGCTGCACCAGGCTGGCCGAACCGTCGATCAGCACGCCGTCGATCACGGCGGCGTCGCCACCCTTCCAGAACATGCGGCCCAACGCGATACCGCCGCGCGCGAAGACGATGTAGTAGACGGCGTCGAACCAGTATTTGTGGGTCAGCATGCTGTGCAGCGGCTGCAATGCACGACGCACACGATCGGCGACGGACGGATTGAACAGGTAAATGTAGGTAGTGATGGCGAAGGCCAACACGACCAGCCCGAACGGTATGGTCATGAAGCCGTGCAACATGGCGGAAAACGCACCCTGGAACTCTTTGCCCAGCTCGCCCAGCACGTCGTTCGACTCGTTCACCTTGATCGCCTGGCCGAACCATCCGCCGAACAGCATCGGCTTGGCGGTAAAGAAACCAACCAGCAATGCGGGAATGGCCAGCAGGATCAGCGGCAACGTGACGACCGCGGGCGACTCTTTCGGCGTCTCGTGCATGATGCCGGCCTCGTGATGACCATGATCGTCACGATGTTCCACATGATGGCCATGACCGTGATCATCGTGGTGATGCACCACGGTGAAGCGCTCCTTGCCGTGGAACGTCATGTACATCTGGCGGAAGGTATAGGTCGCCGTCACGAACACGCCGGCCATCACGCAGAAATAGGCGTAGCCGGCACCCCAGCGATGGGACGCGCCCACGGCCTCGATGATCGTGTCCTTGGAGTAGAAGCCCGAGGTTCCCGGGAACGCCACCAGCGCCAGCGAACCGATCCACATGGTGATCCAGGTGATCGGCATGTACTTGCGCAGGCCGCCCATGTAGCGCATGTCCTGCTCATGGTGCATGGCGATGATCACCGAGCCGGCACCCAGGAACAGCAGCGCCTTGAAGAACGCGTGCGTCATCAGGTGGAACACCGCGCCGGCATATGCCGACACGCCCAGCGCCACGGTCATGTAGCCCAGCTGCGACAGCGTGGAGTACGCCACGACGCGCTTGATGTCGTTCTGCACGATGCCGATCAGGCCGGTGAACAGTGCGCCGGTGGCGCCGATCACCAACACCACGCTCAGCGCGGTTTCCGACAACTCGTACAGCGGCGACATGCGCGCCACCATGAAGATGCCGGCGGTCACCATCGTCGCGGCGTGGATCAGCGCGGAGATCGGGGTGGGGCCTTCCATCGAATCGGGCAGCCACACGTGCAGCGGCACCTGCGCTGATTTGCCCATCGCGCCGACGAACAGCAGGATGCAGATCACCGTGGCGGCATCCCAGTGGATGTTCTGGGTGAGCGTAAGGGTCTTGCCGACCAGTGTAGGCGCACCGGCAAACGCGGTGGCGTAATCGAGCGTGCCCAGGAAATACAGAACCGCGGCAATACCCAGCAGGAAACCGAAGTCGCCGACGCGGTTGACCAGGAACGCCTTGAGATTGGCGAAGATCGCCGTCGGGCGCTTGAACCAGAAGCCGATCAACAGGTACGACACCAGGCCCACCGCTTCCCAGCCGAAGAACAGCTGCAGGAAGTTGTTGCTCATCACGAGCATCAGCATCGAGAAGGTGAACAGCGAGATGTAGCTGAAGAAGCGCTGGTAGCCCGGGTCATCGGCCATGTAGCCGATGGTGTACACATGCACCAGGAGCGACACGAAGGTGACCACCACCATCATCATCGCGGTGAGGCGATCGATGAGGAAGCCCACGCTGGCGGTGTACTTGCCGATCTCGAACCAGGTGTAGAGGTTGTGGTTGTAGACCGGCGCGCCGGCGAAGGCAATCTGGTACAGCACGTAGAACGACAGGCCGCAGGACACCAGCAGGCCCAGGATGGTGATGCTGTGCGCGCCGACGCGGCCGATCTGCTTGCCGAGGAAGCCGGCGAACAGGCAGCCGACCAGTGGCGCCAATGCGATGGTCAACAGGATGGAGGAAGAGAGTTCCATGATGCTTAACCCTTCATGCTGTCGATTTCGGCGACGTTGACCGTGCTGCGGTTACGGAACAGCAGCACCAGGATCGCCAGGCCGATCGCGGATTCCGCCGCGGCCACGGTGAGAATGAAGAACACGAAGACCTGCCCCGCCACGTCGTGGCCGAAGCGGGAAAAGGCCACGAAGTTGATGTTGACGGCGAGCAGCATCAGCTCGATCGCCATCAGCAGCACGATCACGTTCTTGCGATTGATGAACAGGCCCGCCACCGAGATGCAGAACAGGATCGCGCCCAGCACGATGTAATGCGAGAGCGTAATCATGGCTTGGACTCCTGGGCCGGGGCGGAAGTGTTGTCGACCGGACGCTCCGCCGCCATCTTGATGATGCGCACGCGATCGCGCGCCTTCACCGACACCTGTTCGCTGATCTGCTGCTTGCGCGTGCCGACGCGATGGCGCAGCGTCAGCGCGACCGCGGCGATCACGCCCACGGTAAGGATCAGCGCGGCGATTTCGAACGGCAGCAGGTACTGCGTATACAGCGCCATGCCCAGCCATTGCGTGTTGGACATGCCGGCGGCGGTGGCCGGGTTGTCGCCCATCGATTGCGCATGCATCACGCGCACGCCGATCAGGCCGAGCATTTCCAGCAGCATCACCACCGCCACGATCAGGCCGACCGGCAGGAACTTCACGAAGCCCTCGCGCAGTTTCTCCTGGTCGATGTCCAGCATCATCACCACGAACAGGAACAGCACCATCACCGCGCCGACGTAGACCACGATCAGGGCGATGGCGAGGAATTCCGCTTCGGCCAGCATCCAGATGCAGGCGGTGCTGAAGAAGGTGAGCACCAGCGCCAGCACGGCATGCACCGAGTTGCGCAAGGTGACCACCGACAGCGCCGCCACCACGGTGACCGCGGCGAAGGCATAGAAACACACAAGTTGTAACAAGGACGGATCGATCATGGTATGTCCTTAGCGATAGGCCGCATCTTGCGCACGGGCCGCCGCGATATCCGCCTCGAAGCGGTCGCCAATGGCCAGCAGCTGCGGCTTGGTCACCACGTTCTCGCCGCGATGTTCGAAGTGGTATTCGTGGATGTGCGTTTCGACGATCGAGTCCACCGGGCAGCTTTCTTCGCAGAAGCCGCAATAGATGCACTTGAACAGGTCGATGTCATAGCGCGTGGTACGGCGCTGGCCATCGCTGGCGCGCGGGGCCGAATCGATGGTGATCGCCAGCGCCGGACACACCGCTTCGCACAGCTTGCACGCGATGCAGCGCTCTTCGCCGTTGGCGTAGCGGCGCAGCGCATGCAGGCCGCGGAAACGGTTGGACTTGGGAATGTGCTCCATCGGATAGCGCATGGTGTATTTCGGACTGAACAGGTACCGAAACGTCACCGCCATGCCCTTGAGCAGTTCGATGAGCAGCAGGCTCTTGAAATAGTTGGTAACGCGGGACATGGATTTTCCTTAGCCTCCCGTGCCGACGTGGACCAGGCCGTAATACTTCATGCAGCCGGCCACAAGCACCCAGACGATGCCGATGGGAATGAACACCTTCCAGCCCAGGCGCATGATCTGGTCGTAGCGATAGCGCGGGAAGGTGGCACGGAACCACAGGAACAAGGTGGCGAACACGAATACCTTGGCGAACAGCCACAGGACGCTGGCGTGGCCCAGCACCGGCACGACGTCCGGCAGCGGGCTCAGCCAGCCGCCGCAGAACAGGATCGCCGCCAGGAAGCTGACCAGGATCATGTTGGCGTATTCGGCCAGGAAGAACAGCGCGAACGCCGAACCCGAATATTCCACGTGGAAGCCGGCCACGATTTCCGATTCGCCTTCGGCCACGTCGAACGGCGCGCGGTTGGTTTCGGCCACGCCCGAGATGAAATAGACGACGAACACCGGCAGCAGCGGCCACATGAACCAGTCGAAGATGCCCTTGTGGCCGGCCTGCGCGTTCACGATGTCGGTGAGGTTCAGACTACCGGCCAGCACCAGCACGCACACCAGGCACAGGCCCATCGCCAGTTCGTAGGAGATCACCTGCGCGGCCGAACGCATCGCGCCGAGCAGCGCATAGCGCGAGTTGGACGACCAGCCGGCCAGGATGATGCCGTACACGCCCAGCGAGGTCATCGCCAGCAGATACAGGAGCCCGGCGTTCGCGTTGGACAGCGCGAGCTTTTCGCTGAAGGGAATCACCGCCCATGCGGCGAGCGCCGGGATCAGCGCGATCAGCGGCGCGAGAAAGTACAGCGCCTTGTTCGCGTTGGTGGGAAGGATCACTTCCTTCAACAGCAGCTTGGTCACGTCGGCGAAGGCCTGCAGCAGGCCGAACGGACCGACCTTGTTGGGCCCCATGCGCACGTGCATCCAGCCGAGCACCTTGCGCTCCCACCACACGTACATCGCCACCGTGATCACCAGCGGCAACACCACGCATAGCGTGTAAATCAGCGGCAGAAAAAGCTGATGGAAGAGTTGGTCCATGGGTTAGGCCTTGCTCAAGGTGATGGCCGCGCCGTACGGCGGCAGCGACGCAGTCAGATCGTGGGCGGCTTCGATCCACACGGCGCCGTCGGGCACCGTTGCATCGATCACCAGCGGCAGGACGGTGGTGGCGAGCTTGACCTTGTCGCCGGCAGCCAGCCCCTGGCGCTGCGCTTCGTGCGCGTTCACGCGCACGGCCGCTTCACGGTTGAGCGGATGCGCCTGCAGCGAGCTTGCGCGGCGAACCACCGCATCGCTGCGATAGATCGGCCAGGTGGCGAGGCGGCTGAGGCCCTGCACCGGCTTGCGCTCGACCAGGCCCTGCGATGCAGCCGCCCTGTTGCGCTCGACCATGCCCTCGCGCAAACCGGCGAGATCATCGAATTCGAAGCCGGCAAGTTTCATCAGGCCGCCCAGCGCACGCAGCACCCTCCAGCCCGCGCGTGCTTCGGCCGGCGCCTTGGCGCCCGCTTGCACGCGCTGCAGAAGACCGTCCACGTTCACCAGCGTGCCGTCGATTTCCGGCAGCAGGCCGATCGGCAGGATCACGTCGGCGACGTCGCGCAGCGCAGCGTTGGCGAAGGCGCTGAATGCCATCACATGCTGCGAGCTGCTCAGCGCGTTGCTGACCGCGGCGCCATCGGCGAAATCGTGCGGAAGTTCCAGACCGTACAGCAGATAGGCCTTGCGCGGCTGCGCCAGCATCGCCTGCGCATGCAGGCCGCCGTTGCCCGGCAGCACGCCAGCCTTGGTGAGACCCACGGCGTTCGCGCCGACCGGCAGCTCGTTGTACGCCGCGCCGGTGGCTTCAGCGATGAAGCGCGCGACCGCGCGCAGCCAGGACGCCTGCGGATGCGTGACAGCCGCGTCGCCCAGGATCACCACCGAGTGGCCGGACTCCAACGAGGCGATCGCCTCGCGTGCCTTGTCGGTGACCTGCAGCGGCGCCAGCGATTCGTTGGCGATGAAGCCCGGCTGCGCGGCGCCGCCTTCGATGGCGACCTTGGCCAGCACCAGCAGCGAATCGACCAGGTAGTGCGGCGGCACCACGGCCTCGCCGGCCAGGTTGTAGTTGAAATGGAACTCGGCCGGATTGACCGCGTACACCTTCGCGCCCTTCTTCACCGCCTGATGGATGCGGTGGTTGAGCAGCGGCATTTCGTAACGCAGGTCGGAGCCGACCAGCAGCGCCGCCTTGACCTTGTCCACGTCGGCGACCGGCATGGCGAAGGTCTGCGCGACCGCGTTGTCGGCAAAGTCGAGCTGGCGCAGGCGATGGTCGATGTGCGCGCTGCCAAGCCCTTGCGCGAGGCGAACCAGCAACTCGCCTTCTTCGCTGGTGGTGGCTGGATGCACCAGCACACCCAGCTCGCTGCCCGGCACGCTCTTCAGCGCTTCGATGGCGACGGCAAGCGCGTCGTCCCAGGTGGTGGACTGCCACTGGCCGTTGCGCTTCACTTCCGGCGCATGCAGGCGGTCGGCGGCGTACAGGCCTTCATGGCTGTAGCGGTCGCGGTCGGACAGCCAGCATTCGTTGATCGCTTCGTTGTCGCGCGGCACCGTGCGCAGCACTTCGCCGCGGCGGGTGTGCAGCCACAGGTTGGAACCGAGCGCATCGTGGTAGCCCACCGACGGCTTGGCGATCAGTTCCCACGCGCGCGCCTTGAACTGGAACGGCTTGTTGGTGAGCGCGCCGACCGGGCATACGTCGATGACGTTGCCGGACAGTTCGGTTTCCAGCGCCTTGCCGATGTAGGTACCGATCTGCAGGTTCTCGCCGCGGCTCATGCCGCCGAGTTCGTAGGTGCCGGCGATCTCGCTGGTGAAGCGCACGCAGCGCGTGCACTGGATGCAGCGGGTCATCTCGGTGGCGACCAGCGAGCCGAGGTTTTCATCGGCGATGGTGCGCTTGCGCTCGGTGTAGCGCGACACGCTGCGGCCGTAGCCGAGCGCGACGTCCTGCAGTTCGCATTCGCCGCCCTGGTCGCAGATCGGGCAGTCGAGCGGATGGTTGATCAGCAGGAATTCCATCACGTCGCGCTGGAACTTCAGCGCCTTGTCCGAACGCGTGATGACCTTCATGCCCTCGGCCACCGGCGTGGCGCAGGCCGGCTGCGGCTTGGGCATCATGCGGCCGCCCATTTCCACGTCCACCAGGCACATGCGGCAGTTGGCGGCGATCGGCAGCTTGCGGTGATAGCAGAAGCGCGGAATGGCGATGCCGATGTTGTCGGCCGCCTCGATGATCATGGCGCCCTTGCGGATCTGCGTGGGCTTGCCGTCGATCTCGATGTTGATGAGGTCGGGAGCTGTCTGGGTTGGCTGGGCGCTCATGCTTTTGCTCCACAGCGGGAATCGGGAATCGGGAATCGGGAATCGTAAAAGCCCCCTGACCCACAGCCCGTCGCACTGAAAGAAATTTGTTGTGCCATGCGGATCCAAAAGAGCAGCGCGCCATGCGCCGCCAGCTCTTTCCGATTTACGATTCTCGATTGACGATTTACGCAGCCGCTCATGCCGCGACCTCCACCTTATCGCCAACCATCGACCGGCCGTGCTGCACGTAGTATTCGAATTCATCCCAGAAGCGGGCGAGGAAACCTTGCACCGGCCACGCGGCGGCTTCGCCGAACGCGCAGATGGTGTGGCCTTCGATCTGGCCGGCGACGGCCTTCAAGCGATGCAGGTCGTCCTGCGTGCCCTTGCCTTCGACGATGCGCGTGAGCACGCGGTACATCCAGCCGGTGCCTTCGCGGCACGGCGTGCACTGGCCGCAGGATTCCTTGAAGTAGAAACGCGCGATGCGATGGCAAGCCTTCACCATGCAAGTGGTTTCGTCCATCACGATCACCGCACCCGACCCCAGACCCGATCCGGCCTTCTGCAGGCTGTCGTAGTCCATGGTGCATTCCATGATCACGTCGGCGGGCAGCACCTTCATCGAGGAACCGCCGGGGATCACGGCCTTCAACTTATTGCCGTTGCGCACGCCACCGGCCATCTCCAGCAGATCCTTGAAGGACGTGCCGAGGCGGATTTCATAGTTGCCGGGCTTGTTGACGTGGCCGGACACCGAGAAGATCTTCGGGCCGCCGTTGTTGGGCTTGCCCAGATTCAGGAACCAGTCCGCGCCGTTGCGCAGGATCGCTGGCACCGAAGCATAGGTCTCGGTGTTGTTGATGGTGGTGGGCTTGCCGTACAGGCCGAAGTTGGCCGGGAACGGCGGCTTAAAGCGCGGCTGGCCCTTCTTGCCTTCCAGCGATTCCATCAGCGCGGTTTCTTCGCCGCAGATGTAGGCGCCGGCGCCGAGCGCGCCGTAGATATCCACGTCGATACCGCTGCCCTGGATGTTCTTGCCGAGCAGGCCGGCTTCATAGGCTTCCTTCAGCGCCTCTTCGAAATGCTCGAAGGGCTCGTGATGGAATTCGCCGCGCAGATAGTTGTAGGCCACGGTGGAACCGGTGGCATAGCAGGCGATGGCCAGGCCTTCGATCACCGAATGCGGATTGAAGCGCAGGATGTCGCGGTCTTTGGCGGTGCCCGGCTCCGATTCGTCGGAGTTGCAGAGGATGTACTTCTGCATGTTCCCCTTGGGCATGAAGGACCACTTCAGGCCGGTCGGGAAGCCCGCGCCGCCGCGGCCGCGCAGGTTGCTGTTCTTGACGATCTCGACGATGGACGCGGGATCGGGCTTCTCGGCGAGGATTTTCTTCCACGCCTTGTAGCCGTCGACTTGCAGGTAGCTGTCCATCGACCACGGCTTGTCGAAATGCAGCGTGGTGTAGACGACCTGATGCTCTTGGGGTGCGGGTCCGACTGCCATTGCCCTGCCCTTACTTGAGACCGTCGAGAATCTCGTCGACCTTTTCGGTCGTGAGACGCTCGTGGTAATGACCATTGACCGTCATCGCCGGCGCGTACACGCATGCGGCAATGCATTCTTCTTCCTGCTTGAGGTACACGCGACCGTCCGGCGTGCTTTCACCAAGCTTGATGCCGAGCCTCGATTCGCAATGGCGCACGAGATCTTCAGCACCATTGAGCCAGCAGGAGATGTTGGTGCAGATCGCGACGTTGTTGCGACCGACCGGCTTGGTTTCCAGCATCGAATAGAAGCTGGCCACTTCGTACGCCCACACCGCCGGTACGTCGATGTACTTGGCGACGGCGGTGATCAGCTCGTCGGTGAGGTAGCCGTGGTTCTGTTCCTGCGCGGCAAACAGCGCCTGGATCAGCGCGGAACGCTTGCGATCCGGCGGGAACTTGCCCAGCCAGTGATCGATGTGATGGCGCGTGTGCTCGTTGAGCACGGTAAGCGGATCGACGTGCTTGACCTGCTCGTAATTTCCGGTGGCTTTCATGTGTGCTTATCCTCTTACGCTCAGCGATCGACTTCGCCGAACACGAGGTCATAGGTGCCGATCACCGCCACCGCGTCGGCCAGCATGTAGCCGCGCACGATGGTGTCCATCGACGACAGATGGGCAAAGCCCGGAGCGCGCAGATGCACGCGGAACGGTTTGTTGGCGCCGTCGGAAACCAGGTAGCAACCGAACTCGCCCTTCGGCGCTTCGACCGCGCAATAGGTTTCGCCGGCCGGCACGCCGTAGCCTTCGGTAAACAGCTTGAAGTGGTGGATCAGCGCTTCCATGTCTTCCTTCATGGCTTCGCGCCTGGGCGGCGCAACCTTGAAGTTTTCCACCATCACCGGGCCCGGATTGGCGCGCAGCCAATCGGCGCACTGCTTGATGATGCGGTTGGACTGGCGCATTTCTTCCACGCGCACCAGGTAGCGGTCGTAGCAGTCGCCGTTGACGCCGACGGGGATGTCGAAATCCACGTCGGCATACTTGGCGTAAGGCTGCTTCTTGCGCAGGTCCCACGCGATGCCGGAGCCGCGCAACATGGCGCCGGTCATGCCCCACTGCTGGGCCAGTTCGGGCGACACCACGCCGATGCCGACGGTACGCTGCTTCCAGATGCGGTTGTCGGTGAGCAGCTCTTCGTATTCGTCGACCTTCTTGGAGAAGTCGGCGGTGAAGGCGTCGAGGTAATCGAGCATCGAACCTTCGCGCCACGCGTTGAGGCGCTGCAGGTCCTTGCCCTTGTGCCAGGGCGATTCGCGGTATTGCGGCATCTTGCCGGGCAGATCGCGATAGACGCCGCCGGGACGGTAATACGTGGCATGCATGCGCGCGCCGGAGACCGCTTCGTAGCAGTCCATCAGCTCTTCGCGTTCGCGGAAGGCGTACAGGAACACCGCCATCGCGCCCAGGTCGAGCGCGTTCGAACCCACCCACATCAGGTGATTGAGGATGCGCGTGATCTCGTCGAACATGGTGCGGATGTACTGCGCGCGCTCCGGCGCCTCGATCCCCAGCAGGGTTTCGATCGCGCGCACGTAGGCGTGCTCGTTGCACATCATCGACACGTAGTCCAGGCGATCCATGTAGCCGATCGACTGGTTGAACGGCTTGGATTCGGCCAGCTTCTCGGTGCCACGGTGCAGCAGCCCGATGTGCGGGTCGGCGCGGACGATCGTTTCGCCGTCCATTTCCAGCACCAGGCGCAGCACGCCGTGCGCAGCCGGATGCTGCGGGCCGAAGTTCATCGTGTAGTTGCGGATTTCTTGCGCTGGCATGCTCAGTTCTCCCGCCAATGGTCGGCGGCTTCCGCCTTCGCTTGTATCAGGTCGGCGTCATCGCGGATCACGCGCGGCACCAGCACGCGCGGTTCGATCGACACGGGTTCGTAGACCACGCGCTTCTGCTCGGGGTCGTAGCGCACTTCCACGTTGCCGATCAGCGGGAAATCCTTGCGGAACGGATGACCGACGAAACCGTAGTCGGTGAGGATGCGGCGCAGGTCCGGATGGCCTTCGTAGATGATGCCGAACAGGTCGAACGCCTCGCGCTCGAACCAGTTCACGCCCGGCCAGATGCTGGTGAGCGAAGGCAGCACGGGCAGATCGTTGTCGTCGCAAAACACGCGCACGCGCAAGCGCTGATTGAGTTCGATCGACAGCAGATGGAATACCGACGCATAGCGCTTGGGCATCGATACGTCGCGCGGACGATCCTGCCAGGCGAAGCGACCCACCGCCTCGCCTTCCACGCCGCGCGAGAAACCGTTGCCGGAGACGTCGGTGGTGTCCCACTCGGTCTGGCCGTAGCCCAGGTAATCCACGCCGCACAGGTCGACCAGCTCGCTGAAGCGGAAGCCCGGCTCATCGCGCAGCGACGTCGCCACCGGCAGCAGGTGCGCGGCATCGACCTCTGCCGTGGCCTGGCCGTTGGCCACGGTGATTTTCAGCAGATCGCCGAATCGCGCGGCAAGCCGCTCGGCCAGCGAGTTAGTTTGCGTATCGCTCATGACTGACTGCGCCTTTTAGGAACGCGCGATGGTGCTGGTACGACGAATCTTCTTCTGCAATTGCAGGATGCCGTGGATCAACGCCTCGGCCGTGGGCGGGCAGCCCGGCACGTAGATGTCCACCGGCACGATGCGATCGCAGCCACGCACAACCGAATAGGAATAGTGGTAATAACCGCCACCGTTGGCGCAGCTGCCCATGGAAATGACCCACTTCGGGTCGGGCATCTGGTCATACACCTTGCGCAAGGCGGGGGCCATCTTGTTGACCAGGGTGCCGGCCACGATCATCACGTCGGACTGGCGCGGACTCGGGCGGAACACCACGCCGTAGCGGTCCAGGTCCAGGCGCGCGGCGCCGGCATGCATCATTTCCACCGCGCAGCAGGCCAGGCCGAAGGTCATCGGCCACATCGAGCCGGTGCGCGCCCAGTTCATCAGGGCGTCGACCGAGGTGGTGGCGAAGCCGCGCTGGATGATGGGATTGTCGCCAGCCGGACGCAGGATGTCGTCCACCAGATTCAACGGCTGCGGGTTGTGCATCACCCGATCGAGCGTGGAGATCACTCCCATTCCAGTGCTCCCTTCTTCCACACGTAGGCAAACCCGACCACCAGCAACAGCAGGAACAGCGCCATTTCGATCAGCGCGACGATGCCGATGTGCTGGAATACCACCGCCCACGGAAACAGGAAGGCGATTTCCAGATCGAAAATGATGAAAAGGATGGCGAGGAGGTAGTAGCGCACGTCGAACTGCATGCGCGCATCCTCGAAAGCCTCGAAGCCGCACTCGTACGGCGAAAGCTTCTCCGATTCCGGACGGCGGGGACCGGCCAGCAGGCCGATGACGATAAGTACGATGCCCAGTCCGCCGGCAACCACCAGGAACAGGAGCACGGGCCAGTATTCGGCAAGCACGGTTTAACTTACCTCCGCACCACATGAGTGCATCAGCGGCCGTCGGGGCGAACGGTCCGGAAGTTCAAATCGGCGGGCTGTCCCGCTCTGTGGGATGCAGATGCAGGCGCTCGAATCCTCGGGACAAGCCCCAGGGATCGCGACATTGTATCAGTGGGCATGGGTGCGCCGACAAGCCTTGTGTGGCGCAGCATGGGATATTTCTTGCAACCTAAGTTGTCCAACGCCGGCTCGGTCAAGCGCGCCTGCACGGACGCGCGACCTCCCTCTGCACGCAGGCATCCGCGCATGCGGCGAAAACGAGCCGCTGGATGGATTACATCGTTTGCGTCGCGCGCTCGGAATTGAGCACGCCGGCCAGCAGGGCTTCGATGCGCGCGCGGGCCGCCTCGCCATCGGAGGAATCGTTGAATTGCACGCCGATGCCGGCGGTGCGGTTGCCCTGCGCGCCGATCGGGGTGATCCACACCACCTTGCCGGCCACCGACAGGCGCTCGCTTTCGTCGATCAGGCTGATCAGCAGCACCACTTCGTCACCCAGCGAATAACGCTGCGCGGTGGGCGCGAACAGGCCGCCATGCTTCAGGAACGGCATGTACGCGTTATAGAGCGAAGCCGTGTCCTTGAATTTCAGCGAGATGATGCCCTGGCGGGCGGCGACCGGATTCATGTGCAACGGCGTCGGCGAATGGCGGAGGTACATCCTAACCACGCCACCGGGCAGGTGCAAAGGCGCGGCAAGCCAAACTGAGAGCTGCGTGCGCTAGCCGCGCTCCGGCCTGGCCGCAGGAGGTGTCACCTCCCACCAGCCCCAATGATCGAAGATCCAGGGCGAGGGCCAGTCCAGGTGCAGCTTGGCGAAGACCGGCCCCGGCCCCACCGGCTCCAACCGCGCGCCTTCCTCCGCCCATGGCGCTTCCGGCCAGGGCCAATCCCGGGCACCGGCGGGCGTCGCCACCAGCAGGCGTAACCAGCGCCTTAAAACCACGGGTGGGCGCCACGGCAGCCGCCCATCGCCGGCATCGCCGTCGACCCGCATGTAGCGTTCGGGCTCCAGCGCCAGCCGCCGCATGCGTCCGCCGCTCAAGGCCATCTGCGTGCGATGCGCCTCGATCGCCAGCAGTTTGCGTTGCCGTTGTTCCTCGGAGGCATCGATCGACAGCGCATACGCGGACGGATCGGCCGCACCATGCACCGGATAGGCAAGCAACCCGGGCGCAGGATGCAGCCCCGCCAGTGCGAGCCGGCACAGCACATACGCGGCGCCATGATCGGGATGGCTGTCGCGCAGCGCCGGGCCGCAAACGAGATTGGGCTGGAATGCGTCCAGCACCGAACGTATCGCGGCGACCGAACCGGCAAGATCGTCGCGCAGGCGACGCGTCACTTCCATGTCATGCCAGCCGAGCGGATGCAGCGCGGACGGCGGCACGCCCAGCTTTTCCAGCGCATACATCGCCTCATCGCGGCGCCTGGCGCCCCAGCGCCGGCGCGCGGCATCGTCCAGCACCAAACGCCGTTCAAGATAGTGCTGCGGCCACGGATTGTTGTCGCCATCGGTCAGCAGCAGCACCCGCACCGCGCCGCCTGCCGCCAGCACGTGCTGCAGCAGCACGCCGCAGCCCAGCGTTTCGTCATCCGGGTGCGGCGCGATCACCAGCAGGCGTGTCTGCGCGGAAACCGGCAACATCAGCGCCAGCGCCCTAGCAACTCCAGCAGCAACAGGTCACCGCGCAATGGACCGCGCAGCGCCTCGCGCGTGCGATTGGCAGCGTGGTACCACGCCATCAGCTCTTCGCTGTCCAGCGTGCTGGAAAGCGGCGCCGATTGCGCGGTGGCGCGTGCGCGCATTTCATCGGCCACCGCCTGCGCGGCGAACCACAGGCGCTGCTCGGGCGCATCGTCCAGCCAGCGCTTGCCCATGGCGATCGCATCGCCGCGGCCGGAAGCCAGCGCGGCGAGATCCTTGCGCACGTCCTGCCGCTGCGCGAGCGCGCCCTCTTCCGCCCAGATGCGCGCAAGGCCGGGATTGCCGCCCGCCGCGGCCAACGCCGCCTGCGGATCGCGCACGCCGATTTCCTGCAACCAGGCCAGCGCTTCGCCGTGTTTCGGCAATTGGAAATCGATGCGCTGGCAGCGGCTGCGAATGGTCGCCGGCATGCGCCAGGGCGCATCCGCCACCAGGATCAGCATGGTCTGCGTGGCGGGTTCTTCCAGCGTCTTCAGCAAGGCGTTGGCCGCCGCCGTGTTCATTGCGTCGGCCGGATCGATGCTGGCGATCTGCCAGCCGCCGAACTGGCTGGCGGTGGCCAGGCGCGCGGACAATTCGCGAATCTGATCCACCACGATGTCCTGCCGCTGCACGCCGTCCTTGCGCAAGCCGAAACTCAAGGCCACGTAATCCGGATGCGTGCCGGCGTCGAACAACAGGCAGCTGCGGCAGTTGCCGCAGGCATCTCCGTTGTCGGGATGCTGGCAGAGCAGCCCGCGCACGAAGCGGCGCAGGAAATCGCGCTTGCCCAAGCCTTGCGGCCCGCACAGCAGCAAGGCATGCGGCAAGGCGTTGCGCTGACGTCGCGCCTGCAGGCGCGACCAGAGTTCGACATGCCAGGACGGAATGCTCATCGGCTCGCCTCGAACAAATGATCCGTGGCCGCGATCGCCGCCCGCAGCACCTGGTCCGGCGACAAGCTGGCATCGATCACGCGGAAACGCCGCGGCTCGGCCTGCGCACGTTCGCGATAGGCAAGACGCACGCGTTCGAAAAACGCATCCGCTTCCACTTCGATGCGATCGGCCGCGCCACGCCCCGCGGCGCGCGCGCGTCCGGTCGACACCGGCAGATCGAGCAGCAGGGTGAGATCGGGCGTCACGCCGGCGCAGGCCCAGCGCTCCAGGCCGGCGATGCGTTCGACCGGCTGGCCGCGTCCGCCCCCCTGGTAGGCATAACTGGCATCCACGTAGCGATCGCACAGCACCCACTGCCCTGCGTCCAGCGCAGGTTGAATGCGTTCGCGCACCAGTTGCGCGCGCGAGGCGAACATCAGCAGCAATTCGCTTTCCGCGCTGATCGCCGGCTGCGCCGGATCGAGCACGATCGAACGGATCGCCTCGCCCAATGCAGTGCCGCCGGGTTCGCGCACTTGCACCAGTTGCACGCCACGTTGCAGAAGGTGCCCATGCAGGCCCGCAAGCAAGGTGCTCTTGCCCGCGCCTTCGCCGCCTTCCAGGGAGATGAAACGTCCGCGTGCGTTCATCGGCAGCGCTTCAACTGATAGCAGGCCACGTTGCGGTTCTGCTCGTCCAAGGTGCTGGCGAACGCGTGCGTGCCGTCGCCGCGCGCGACGAAATACAGCTCCTCACCTTGTGCCGGATGCAACGCCGCTTCGATCGCCGGCTTGCCCGGCATGGCGATCGGCGTGGGCGGCAGGCCAGGACGCGTATAGGTGTTGTACGGCGTGTCGGTGGTCAGATCGCTCTTGTGGATGTTGCCCGCGTAGCTGGCGCCCATGCCGTAGATCACGCTGGGGTCGGTCTGCAGCAGCATGTTCTTCTGCAAGCGGCGAATGAAGACGCCGGCAATGCGCGGACGCTCATCGGCGCGGCCGGTTTCCTTCTCGACGATCGAGGCGAGGATCAGCGCTTCGTACGGCGAGTTCAGCGGCAGCTTCGGATCGCGCTGCGCCCACAGCGCCGCCAGCGTCTTGTCCATCGCCTCGTGCGCGCGGCGCAATACGTCCAGGTCGCTGTCGCCTTTTACATAGGCGTAGGTTTCCGGCAGAAAACGCCCTTCGGGCTTTTCGCCGGGCGCGCCGATCTTCTGCATGATCGTGGCGTCATCGAGGCCGGCGGTTTCGTGCTTCAGCTTGTCGGCCTTGTTCAGCGCCTGCAGCACGTCGCGGAAGGTCCAGCCGTCGACGATGGTGACGTCGCGATGCATCACCTTGCCCTGCGCCATATGCGTCAGCAGTTCCTGCGGCGTGATGCCGGGCGTGATGGCGTATTCGCCCGCATGCAGCTTGCCTGCCACGTGCATCTTCTCGGCCAGCAAGCGCCAGTAGAACGGCGTGGAGGTGGTGAGACCTTGCGAGCGCAACTGGTGCACGATGTCCTTGAAACTGGTGCCGCGTTCGATATCCACGCTTTCGCTGGTGGCGCTGACGCGCAGCGGCGCGACGGCAAAGCGGGTGAAGTCGTGCCAGAACCAACCGGCGGCGCCGACGAAGGCCAGCACCAGGATCAACAGCAGCGGACGCCACGACATCCGCCCTTTTTGTACACCGCTTCGACTCATGCCTTTCCCATCGAAAAACCCAAGTTGAGCCAATGCTGCTGCATGGCGCGCACGACCGGACCGGGAGCGTACACGGTATCGCCCACGGCCTGAACCGGCAGGATGCCGCGAACGCTGGAACTGAGAAAGAGCTCGGAAGCGCTGAAGACCTTCCCAAGCGGCAGGTCCTGCACCCGGCATTCGGGAAACGCGTCCAGCAGGGCCGCCCTGGCCACCCCGGCAACACCGCAACGGTCCACCGACGGCGTAACCGGCACGCCATCGATCACCGCGAACAGATTGGCGGCGGTGGCGGAAATGACATGTCCGTGGCGATCGCAGACCAGGCCCTCGCCGATGGCCGGATCGTTCCACTCGGCACGCGCAAGGACCTGCTCCAGGCGGTTGAGGTGCTTGATGCCGGCCAGCAGGGGCTGATCGGCCAGGGTGGTCTGGCAGCGATGCAGGCGCACGCCATCGACGTAAGGCGTGGCGTGCCATGCCGGCATCGGGAATGCCGCGACGATACGCGTCGGCGCAACCGCATCCGGCGGCGCATAACCACGCTCGCCCACGCCGCGCGTCAAGATGATGCGCAGGACGAAACGCGATTGTCCGGCGCCGGCCTGCCGTGCTTCTTGCCACAGCAATTCCGGATCCGGAGCCGGCAGATGCAAGCGTTCGCAACCCCAGGCCATGCGCTGCATATGCCGGGACCACAACGGCGCGTGGCCGGCTTCGAAGCGAATCGTCTCGAACAGGCCGTCGCCGTAGCTCAACCCGCGATCGAGCGCGCTGACGCTGTCGCCGAGCTGGCCGTTGACCAGCATCATCAGCCGGCCACGCCCAAGGCACGCAGCATGCCGCGCGCTTTGGCGCGGGTTTCGTCCAGTTCTTTGGCCGCGTCCGAATCGGCCACGATGCCGGCGCCGGCGCGCAGGCTCACCTCGCGGCCATGCAAGGTCAGCGTGCGGATAAGGATGTTCAGATCCAGATCGCCATGGCGATCCAGATACCCCAGCGCGCCGGTGTAGGCGCCGCGCGCGGCATCTTCCAGCGCGGCGATGATGTCCATGCAACGCACTTTCGGGCAACCGGTGATGGTGCCGCCCGGAAAGGTCGCCGCGATCACCTGCCCCGGCGTAACGCCCTCGCGCAAACGGCCACGCACGTTGGAGACGATGTGGTGCACGTGCGCGTAGCTTTCCACCACCATCAGCTCGTTCACTTCCACCGTGCCGGGCTTGCACACGCGGCCCAGATCGTTGCGCTCCAGATCGATCAGCATTACGTGCTCGGCGCGCTCCTTGGGATGCGCGGTGAGTTCGCGGATGCGCGCCACCTCGTCATCGCCGGCAAGGCGCGGGCGCGTGCCGGCGATGGGGCGCGTCTGCGCCATGCCGCGACGCACTTCGACCAGGCGCTCCGGCGACGAACTGATCACCGCCCATGCCTGCTGCTGCAACAGGCCGGCGAATGGCGCGGGGTTCGCACGGCGCAACGCGGCGTACAGGCTGGCGGCCGACGGCGCTTGATCGAAGCGTGCGCGCCACGCACGCGAAAGATTGGCCTGGAACACGTCACCGGCATGCAGGTGTTCGTGGATGCGCGCCACGCCATCGAGGAAATGCGACGGCGCGTCTTCCTCGATCGATGCAGGCGCCGCGAGCGGATCGATCGTCGGCGTGATGGAGAGATCGGCCGCCATGGCATCGAGCAAGGCATCCTGTCCCGATTCGGCAAGCAGGATGGTGCGTTCGTGCAGATGGTCGACGATGATCGCAGCCGGACAGCGCAGCGCCAACGCCACCGGCACGATGTCCGAACGTTGCAGGTGCAACGTGGGCTCGATTTCCGCGGCCAGTTCGTAGGCGAGCAGGATCACCCAGCCGCCGTGGAACGGCAGTCCGTCATCCGCATCCGGCGGCAAGCGTTCCGCACGCCAGGCGCTGTCGAGCGCATCGAGGAAACGGCCTTGGTGTACGCGTCCATCGGGCTCGTGCACCAGGCCATCGGAGGCCAGCATCAGCGTGGACTGGGGAAAGGCGAATAGGATGTCGTAGCGTGCGTGCGCGCTTGAACGCGTCACGCTTTCCAGCAGTGCGGGATAGCGCTCCGGAAATGCAGCGGCCGGCGCGAGCAGATCGCGCCGGCCGGCGAGAGTGCGGATCGAGCATGTCACTGGAACTGTTCTCGCGCCACCATCATGCGAAATGCCTGATTTCCTCTGCTCGCATAAAGAATCTCAGCCTGTCGTCCCGGCGAACGCCGGGATCCAGCGACTTTGCGGTGCATGCAAGTCGCTGGGCCCCAGCCTTCGCCGGGGCGACGACGACGCGTCAAATCCTGCGGAACGCCAACGTACCGTTGGTACCGCCAAACCCGAACGAGTTGGAGATCGCGATATCGATCTTCGCCTCGCGCGCGGTGTGCGGCACGAAATCCAGGTCGCAGCCTTCGCCCGGCTCGTCCAGGTTGATGGTCGGCGGCAGCACCTGGTCGCGCATGGCGAGGATGGTGAAGATCGCCTCCACGCCGCCGGCTGCACCCAGCAGGTGGCCGGTGGTGGACTTGGTCGAGCTCATCGCCAGCTTGTAGGCGTGGTCGCCGAACACGGTCTTGGCCGCCATCACTTCGCCCAGGTCGCCCAGCGGTGTGGAAGTGCCGTGCGCGTTGATGTACTGCACCTCGGTGGGATTGATGCGGCCGTCGCGCAAGGCTGCGTCCATGCAGCGTGCCGCGCCTTCGCCGCCTTCGCTGGGAGCGGTCATGTGGTACGCGTCGCCGCTCATGCCGAAGCCGACCAGCTCGGCGTAGATCTTCGCGCCGCGCGCCTTGGCGTGTTCGTATTCTTCCAGCACCAGCACGCCAGCGCCGTCGGACAGCACGAAGCCGTCGCGATCCTTGTCCCACGGACGGCTGGCCTTGGTCGGCTCGTCGTTGCGGGTGGACATGGCCTTGGCCGAGCAGAAGCCCGCCATCGCCGTGCCGGTGGTGGCGAATTCGGCGCCGCCGGCGACCATCACGTCGGCATCGCCGTACTGGATCATGCGCGCGGCCAGGCCGATGTTGTGCGTGGCGGTGGTGCAGGCGGTGACGCAGGCGATGTTCGGACCTTTCAGGCCAAACATGATCGACAGGTTGCCCGACACCATGTTGATGATCGAGCTGGGCACGAAGAACGGCGACACGCGGCGCGGGCCTTTCTCGTGCAATTCGATCGAGGTGTCCTCGATGGTGTTGAGTCCGCCGATGCCGGCGCCGATCGCCACGCCGATGCGCGGCGCATTGGCGTCCGTCACTTCCAGCCCGGAATCGCGCAGGGCCTGGGTGCCCGCGGCGACGCCGTAGTGGATGAACGGATCCATCTTCTTTACATCCTTCGGCGGCATCCATTGCGCGGGATCGAAATCACGCACCTGGCCGGCGATGCGCGTGGCATAGGCCGTCGCGTCGAAATGCGTAACCTGGCCGATGCCGCTGACGCCCTTGAGGATGTTGTTCCAGGCGGTGGCGATGTCGTTGCCGACCGGCGAGATGATGCCCATGCCGGTCACTACCACACGTCGTTTGCTCATGGATCGAATTCCTAGCTGGTTCGGGAAAGATCAGCCGCGAGGCACGCTTTCCTTGACGTTGCGACGCGCCGACCCGGCACACCATACGGGATCGGACGTTGCAAATTGCAGAAACGAAAACTGCGCCGAGATGGCGCAGCTTCCGATATCGCTACGTGGAGACATGGGACGCGTGTGCTTCGCCCCGCCACGCGGATCAGCTTTCCTTGGTGTGGGCCTTGATGTAATCGACAGCCTGCTGCACGGTGGTGATCTTCTCGGCTTCCTCGTCGGGAATTTCGGTTTCGAATTCCTCTTCGAGCGCCATCACCAGTTCGACCGTGTCCAGCGAATCCGCGCCCAGATCGTCTACGAACGAAGAGTTCGGGTTGACCTCGTCTTCCTTCACGCCAAGCTGCTCGACGACGATTTTCTTGACGCGTTCTTCGATGGTGCTCATGTTGCCTTTGCCTCCCAAGGGGAAATTAGTCCGTCTGCCGGGTTTCCCCCGGCAAAGTCTGCGGCATTGTAGTGGCTAAGCCGCGAAGCCGCCAATTATGCCAGGAATACAAGCCGCCGGGGTTTGGCGACGCGGAAGATGCCGATTGTCACCCAAAACGGGCGCCGTGACGACTTTCGCTCGCACCGGCACCCAACGACCGGGTTTCAAACGCAAGACCTTGTGCTTGCCAGGCCTATTTCAAGTCCACCGCCATGGTGGACAGACTCCTTAGGGCATGTACATGCCGCCGTTCACGTGCAAGGTCTCGCCGGTGATATAGGCGGCCGCGGGCGAAGCCAGGAAGCCCACCGCCTTGGCGATATCGGTCGCTTCGCCAAAACGGCCCAGCGCGATCTGGCCCAGCAGCGCCTGCTTGGATTCCTCCGGCAGGCCGCGGGTCATGTCGGTATCGATGAAGCCCGGCGCCACCACGTTGACGGTGATGCCGCGCGAGCCGATTTCGCGCGCCAGCGATTTGGAGAAGGCGATGATGCCGGCCTTCGCCGCGGCGTAATTGGCCTGGCCCGGATTGCCGGTAAGGCCGATCACCGAAGCGATCGAAATGATGCGGCCCTTGCGCGCCTTCATCATGCCGCGCATCACCGCCTTGGACAGGCGATAGACCGAGGTGAGATTGGTGTCGAGAATCGCCTGCCAGTCTTCGTCGCGCATGCGCATCAGCAACTGGTCGCGCGTGATGCCGGCGTTGTTGACCAGGATCGACACCGCGCCGTGCTGCTTGCTGATGTCGTCGATCAAGGCGTCCACCGATCCGGCATCGGTGACGTTGAGCACGCGCCCATGGCCACCGTGCGGCGCAAGCCGCTCGCCGATGGCCGCGGCGCCCGCTTCGCTGGTGGCGGTGCCGATGACCGTGGCGCCCATGGCGGCCAGCTCATCGGCGATCGCCGCGCCGATGCCGCGGCTGGCGCCCGTGACGAGGGCGATTTCACCTTGCAGTGTGCTCATTGTTCTGTGTCCTTCAAGCAAGCGTTCGAAGATGGAAAGGATTCAGGCCCACTCGCCGCGCACGGCGTCCAGTTCGGCCGGCGTACCGATGGCGCGCGCCTCGACGCTCTTGTCGATGCGCTTGATCAAGCCGGCCAGCACCTTGCCGGGGCCGCATTCGACCAGGCGCGTGGCGCCGCCGGCAACCAGCGTCTGCACGCATCCGGTCCAGCGCACCGGCAGATACAACTGGCGCTGCAAGGCGCCGCGAATGTCGTCCAGCGTGCCGTAGGCGCGCGCTTCGGCGTTCTGCACCACGGGAATGCTCGGCAACTGCCATGCGATGGAGGCCATGCGCTCGCCCAGCTTGTCGGCAGCCTCGCGCATCAGCGCCGTATGCGACGGCACCGAAACGGCCAGCTTCACCGCCTTCTTGACGCCTTGTTCGGCGAGTTTCGCCAACGCGCGATCCACCGCATCGGCATGGCCGGCGATCACCAGCTGCCCCGGCGAGTTGTAATTGGCCGGCGCCACCACCTGGCCTTGCGCCGCTTCTTCGCACACGGCGGCGATCGAGGCGTCGTCACCACCGAGAATCGCGGCCATCGCGCCCACGCCAGCCGGCACCGCCGCCTGCATCAGGCGACCGCGTTCGGCGACCAGTGCCGCGGCATCGTGCAGCGACAGCGCGCCGGCGCACACCAATGCGCTGTATTCGCCCAGGCTGTGTCCGGACAATTGCGCCGGCTGCGCGCCGCCGAGTTTCTGCCATACGCGCCACACCGCCACGCTGGCCGCGAGCAGCGCCGGCTGCGTGTTTTCCGTGCGATTGAGCTGGTCTTCCGGGCCGTGCTGGCTGAGTTCCCACAGATCGATGCCCGCTCCGTGCGAGGCTTCGTCGAAGGTGGCTTTCACCTCGGCGTGGGCGGCGGCCAGTTCGGCGAGCATGCCGACCGATTGCGAACCCTGGCCGGGAAAGACAAAGGCGAGTGACGCGGTGTGCTGACTCATTGCATGAAGAGAGGTTGACGAAACCGCACATGGTGCCAGCAACGCGCGCCGTGCGCAGCCGTATCCCGCGAAGAATATCTAACTTGCTGAAAGCCTTTCTTTTTTACGAGCATCCACGCACAGCGTCACGCTCGCATGATCAGCGACATCAACCCTTGCGTTTTTGCAAAGCCTCAGTAGCGCAGCAACGCGGACGCCCAGGTAAAGCCGCCGCCGAACGCTTCCAGCAACAGGTTCTGCCCGCGCTTCACCTTGCCCGAGCGCACCGCGAAATCCAGCGCCAGCGGCACCGAGCCCGCGGAGGTGTTGGCGTGCTTGTCGACGGTGACGATCACCTGCTCCATCGACATGTTCAGGCGCTTGGCGGTGGCTTCGATGATGCGCAGATTGGCCTGGTGCGGAATCAGCCAATCCAGTTGCGAGGCCTCCATGCCGCCGGCCTTGAGCGTTTCCTCGACCAGCGAATCGAGCGTTTTCACCGCCACCTTGAACACTTCGCGGCCGGCCATGCGGATGCGCACGCCGTGGTTGGGCTCGTCGTCCTTGAAGCCGACGGAGACACCGACCGGATTCCACAACAGTTCCTTGTGGCCGCCATCGGCATGCAGGCAGGTGGCGTAGATGCCCGGCTCGCTGGAAGCTTCCAGCACCACCGCGCCGGCGCCGTCGCCGAACAGCACGCAGGTTTCGCGTTCTTCCCAGCGCACCATGCGCGTCAGCGTTTCGGCGCCGATCACCAGCACCTTCTTCGACTGGCCGCTGCGAATGAATTTGTCGGCAATGCCCAGCGCGTAGACGAAACCGGAGCAGGCCGCATTCACGTCGAACGCCGCGCAACCGTTGGCGCCCAGGCGATGCTGCACCAGGCAGGCGGTGGAAGGAAAAATGATGTCGGGCGTGGTGGTGCCCAGCACGATCAGGTCGATTTCCGACGCCTTGACGCCGGCCGCATCCAGCGCGCGCTGCGCCGCCAGCGTAGCCAGATCACCCGTGGTTTCGCCGTCGGCCGCGACGTGGCGCTGGCGGATGCCGGTGCGTTCGCGGATCCATTCATCGCTGGTGTCGACGAATTTCTCGAGATCGGCATTGGTAAGAACACGCTCCGGCAAGGCGCTGCCGGTGCCGACGATGCGGGCGTAGATCTGGGTCATTGAATATCCATCAGCGGGAAAGGCGCCGGCTGCCACTTGAGGGGCGATGCAGACACCAAGACCGCAACGTTACGTTGCCGTGACGGCGCGTTCAATAGCCGGCCGCGGCCGCATATCGCAAGAACGCAAAGCGGCGCGTCGCCGCGCCGCCTGCCTCACGAAACCGGAAGGTTCCGCGTGATCAGTCTTCGTCGACTACCGCAACCTGGGTGTCGATGACCTTCTTGCCGCGATAGTAGCCATCGGCCGTCACGTGGTGACGACGATGCACTTCGCCGCTGGTCGGGTCGGTGCCCAGCTGCACGGTGCTCAGCTTGTCGTGCGAGCGACGCATGCCGCGGGTGGACGGGGTCTTGCGGCTCTTTTGAACGGCCATGATGGTTTCTCCAGCTCAATCATTTGTTCTTGAGTTCGCGCAACACCGCGAACGGGTTATCGGGACGCTCTTGGGCGGGAATGGCTTCCACCGGCGGGCGTGTCACTTCTTCGGGCAGTGCGCTGTCCGGATTGACCGGCACCAGCGGCAGCGCCAACAACAGTTCGTCCTCGATCACATCGACCGGGCTCAGCTTGTCGTCCTCGGCCACCAGCAGCGGCTCGCAGCCTGGCGGAAGCGCGGCTTCCTCACGTTCGGAACGGATCAGGCCCAGGCGGCTTTCCACCGTGATGGGCATGACGAATGCTTCGAGCGTGCGCTGGCAGACCAGCCACAAGGGCGCCTGGACGCGTACATCGACATAGGCAGTGCCGAACTCGTCCCGACCGAAGTCGAGCTGGTACTGGGCCGAACCTGCGTCATCCGCCAGCGCCTCGCACAGGCGAGGCATTGCGGCGATGGGCAGTGACCCCTGAAACGAACGCCGCGCGGAAACCATGCGCCAAGCGTCCACGGACTCTGGCAGTGTCGCGGACATAACCGGGAAATAGTATGTTTCCCGGGAGGTTAAGTCAACCGCGCAGCCCATCACAAAGCGCCGGCGGCGGCTTTGCCTGAACCGGGCGCATGCGGCAGACTGCTCACCGTCTCGAGCCTTAAGCCGACTTTCCCCTTTGGACACCTACCTTACGCTCGGCCTGGCCGTCTTGATCGTACTGCTGCTGGTCGCCGTGGCAGGCGCCCTGCTGCTGCGGCGCATGAGCCGGCGCACCGCCAGCCTCAAGCGCCTGCTGGAGCTGGCCGACCGGGTGGAAGCGGATCTCAAATCCTGCCGGGTCAAACTCAAGCAGGCCCATGCAGTGATGTCGATGAATCCCGACCTGCCCGCCGCCAGCGAGCAGGAAGCGGCCCACGCGGTGGACGCCGGCCTGCGCGCCCTGTTGCAGCAGCGCATCTGGATCCGCGACCACGCCCCCACCGCCAGCCAGGGCGAACTGGACACCGCGGTCCAGGCGATGGATCAGACCAAGGAACGCCTGCGCCCCCTGCTGGACGCGCTGGGCGAAGCCCAGAACGATCTGGATGCCGCCATGCGCGAGCACATTCGCCAGGATTCGCATTGATGGCCATCCCGCGGCGGCTGGTGCTCGGCTCCACCTCCCGTTACCGCGCCGAACTGCTGGACCGGCTCGGCCTGGCGTTCGAGCAGCGCCCGCCCGGCACCCTCGAAACCGAACTGGCGGAAGAGGCCCCGGCGGCGCGCGCGATGCGGCTGGCCGTGGCCAAGTCCGTCGACGCAGGCATGGGGCTGGCCGATGCGCTGGTGATCGGCTCGGACCAGGTCGCCGAACTCGATGGCGCGCTGCTGGAAAAACCAGGCTCCGTCGAACGCGCCTGCGCGCAGCTCGACGCCTGCTCCGGCCGCGCGGTGTCATTTCATACGGCGCTGTGCGTGTTCGACGCGCGCAGCGGACAACGCCACACCCATCTCGATCTCACCCGTGTGCATTTTCGCTCCCTGCAACCGGATGAAATCCGCCGCTACGTCGAGCGCGAACAGCCGCTGGATTGCGCCGGCAGCTTCAAGTGCGAAGGCCTCGGCATCAGTTTGTTCGAGCGCATCGATACCAGCGATCCCACGGCATTGATCGGATTGCCGCTGATTGCATTGGCAAGGCTGCTGCGCGAAGCAGGCCTGAACATCCCGTGATGTCCCCGCATCAAATGCATTAAATATCGTCCAACGCATTGATGTAATCGCGCCAGGCCACGCAATCATCCGGCGCGCCGCCTTGATGCAGCACAGGCGCAACCTTCCCGCGATAGAACGCAATACGCTTGTGCCCTTCATACAGGTTCAAGCGCCGCACCGGCATCAGCGCATCGATGCGTGCGCACAATGACGCCATCCACGCATCGCGTTCGTTGCCGCGCGCCGCAAATTCATCGACTACCAGCAAGACTGGCGCACCAGGATGGTCGCGACGCAAGGCGGTCTCATTCATGCCCCACAACGCTACCTGCGGCGCGCGTCCATATTTCACGTTGAGCGGGTGATCGAGCGTATAGATCGCGCGCGTGCCGTTGAACTGGAAGTCGAGTTCCGCCGCCATCATGAAGTTGTCCGCAACCAGCAAGGCCGGCTGCGCGGCGAGCTGGGCCTTGGCGATGTCTGCGCTTTCCTTCCAGCCGACGAACGCCATCGGCACCACACGCGCCATGCCCGGCCGCTGCTCCACACGCGGATTGAGCACGAACAATCCCAGCAACTGCGCGACCAGCGCGAGCGCCGCACCCCAGATCGCCAGCACACGCCACACGCGCACGCCATCGGTTCGGCGCAACAGCGCGGGCAAGGCCGCCAGCAACGGCAGATAGCCCGGCAACGGCCAATGCAACCGGAAGCGCTGGTTGTCGGCAAACAGCCCCGCGGCGAAGTACACCACGATGAATGTCAACGACAGCAACGCGATCACATCCCACGGCCCGTTCGCGCGCCGGCGCCAGCATTGCCATGCTGCCCATAGCATGCAGACGTAGAGCAGCGGCGTGCAGGTGATCGCCTGCTCCAACGGCTGCACCAACGCGTCGGCATGAAAGCGCCACGGATTACGCTCGATCAACTGGAACGCGACGCCCGCACCGTGCTGCTGCCAATTGGAAATCAGCAACGGCACCAGTCCCAACGCGGCGATCGCCATCGCCAGCCAGAAACCGGGACGCCGCCATTGCAAACGACCGCGCGGTGTAAGCAGTAGCAACAACACGCCGGCGAGCACGAACATCGCAGCGCGGTAATGGCTCATCCAGCAGCACGCGAGCGAGATACCGAGCAGCAACCAATCGCGCTGACGGTTTTCATCCATGGCGCGCAACAGCGCGAACATCGCGAGCGCACCGGCAACGGTCAGCGGCACATCCGGCATCGCCATCACGCCCAGGCTGCCGGCCAACGGCAGGCACAGGCACAGCAACCCGGCTTGCCAGCCGGTACGCGCATCGAAGGCACGGTGGCCGAACCCGACCAGCAACCATGGCAGCGCGCTGCCCAATACCAGGAACGGCCAGCGCATGCCGAACAAGCCGTGCCCCGCCAACCGTTCGCCCAGCCAGATCAACCACGCCGTGAGCGGCGGCAGGTCGCTGTAGCCCCAGGCCGGATGGCGGCTTTCCTGCCAATAAAACGCTTCGTCGCCGAACGGCTGCACGGTCAGGACCAGCGCCAGCTTCACCGCCAACAGGCACAGGAATGCTGTGACGAAAGCCGCTCGCCAGCGCGCAAGGCTGGCGACTACACTGGCATCGCCCTCCCCATCTGTCCTCGGCTTCCAGGAATCCATGTCAGCCATCACTCCGCTTCGTGATGAAAACCTGCAAAAGCGTCTCCATGCCGCCATTGCCCAGGTCAACAAGGTGCTGCTCGGCAAGGCGCGTCAGGTCAAGCTGGCCTTCACCTGCCTGATCGCAGGCGGCCATCTGCTGCTGGAAGACGTACCCGGTGTCGGCAAGACCACGCTGGCGCATGCGCTGGCGGCGAGTTTCGCGCTGGACTTCCAGCGCGTGCAGTTCACCAGCGACCTGCTGCCGTCGGACATTATCGGGGTCAGCATGTACGAGCGCGAGACCGGCCAGTTCCGTTTTCATCCCGGCCCGGTATTCGCCGGGCTGTTGCTGGCCGACGAGATCAATCGCGCCACGCCCAAAACACAAAGCGCGCTGCTGGAAGCCATGGCCGAACGGCAAGTCACCGTGGACGGCCAGACGCATACCCTGCCCGATCCGTTCTTCGTGGTCGCCACGCAGAATCCGCTGGATCTGGCCGGCACCTTCCCGTTGCCCGATTCGCAACTGGACCGCTTCATGCTGCGCGTGTCGCTGGACTACCCCGACGCCAGCGCCGAGCGCGAGCTCTTGATCGGCACCGACCGGCGCGACCTGCTCACGCACCTGACGCCGCAGCTGGAAGCGGCAAGCCTGATCGCGCTGAACCAGCAGACGCGCAGCATCACCGCCAGTCCGGCATTACTTGATTATCTGCAGGCCTTGCTGGCAGCCAGCCGCCGGCATCCGGACATTCGCGTGGGGCTGTCGCCGCGCGCCGGTCTTTCCCTGCTGGCCGCCGCGCGCGCCTGGGCCATGCTCAGCGATCGCGGACACGTGTTGCCGGAAGATCTGCAAGCGCTGTTCGTGCCGCTCGCCGCGCATCGCCTGGTGGCGTCACGCGGCGCAAGCGGCGACACCCTGGCGCGCACGCTGTTGAGTGACGTCGCGGTCGACTGACCTCCATGTCGCTGAGAACGCAGTGGCAACGCCTGCAGCTATGGGCCGAACGCCGGTTGCCGGCGCTCACGCGCCATCGTCGGCAGGAAGAACTGCCGATCGAGCTGCATCGGCGGCGCATCTACATCGTGCCCACCGGCTTCGGCATCGCTTTCACGCTGCTGTTGCTGGTGATGATGGTCGGCAGCCTGAACTATTCCAACAACGCCGGCTTGATGCTCACCTGCCTGCTTGGCGCGGCCACCTCGATCAGCATGCTGGTGGCGTTCCGCACCTTGAACGGCCTGCGCATTCGCGGCATCCGCGCCGGCCATGCGATGGCCGGACAACCGATCGACGTCACCTTCGACTTCGAAGCGAAGCGCTTGCGCCAGGCGGTGCGGCTGGATATCGCCGAAGTCACGCAGGCGTTCGACGTCAATGGCCGTACCGATGTCACGGTGAGCATGCCCACGCAATACCGCGGCTGGCTGGCGTTGCCGCGCTTGCGGATATGGACTACCTGGCCGATGGGCCTGTTTCGTGCGTGGAGCTGGGTCAATCCGCACTACGCCGTGCTGGTGTGGCCGCGACCGGAAACCGCCGGACCAGGCCCCACCCTGCCGCTGGAAGACCATCGCCGGCAGCGCCTGCATCGCGGCGAAGACCTGGCTTCACTGCGTGATTACCGCAGCGGCGATTCGATGCGCCATATCGCGTGGAAAGCCAGCGCGCGCCACGAAAACTTGCTGGTGAAGGATTATGAGCAGCCCGAGGCGATGCGCGAATGGCGCCTGGATTGGCGCCATCTGCGCGGCCTGGACAATGAAGCGCGCATCGCACGGCTCGCCCGCTGGCTGGGCGAAGCGCTGGCGCAAGGGCGGCAATGGAGCCTGTGGCTGCCCGGCGAGGCGATCGGCATCGGCGGCGGACCATCGCACTACGCGCGCTGCATGAGCGCGCTGGCGCTGCTGCCATGATCGGCTTCTGGCGAAGAGCGCATACGCACCTGCGCATCAGCGAGCGCACCTTCGATCTGCTCTGCCTGACCGCCGCCTTCGTGCTGGCCGTGCATGCCGATCATCTGCCGATCTGGTTGACCGGCGCGCTGTTCGTGGCGCTCGGCCTGCGCTGGTGGCAACGGAAATATCGTCCAGGCCGCGTGCCGGCGTGGCTGAAAGTGCCGATGCTGGTGATCCTGGTCGGCGCGGTGGTGCTCGACTACGGCAACCTGTTCGGGCGCGAACCCGGTTCGGCGCTCGCCGCCGGTCTGTTGGTATTGAAGCTCAGCGAAAGCGAAGCGCCGCGCGATGCGCGCGTGGCCGCCGCGTTTGCCTGTTTCCTGTTGATGGCCGCGTTGCTGTTCGGGCAAGGCATGGTCGCCACGTTCGTGGTCGCGTTCGGCCTGCTGCCGGCCTTGACCACCTGGCGCTCGCTGGAACCCACGCAAGCATCGCCCAGCCTGCCGCGCCAATTGCTGCCGGCCTTCGGCCTGCTGGCCGCATCGCTGCCGTTGGCGTTGACGGCATTCGTGCTGGTGCCGCGGCTCAGCACGCCGCTGTGGGGCACGTCGAACCAGCAAACGGCGAAGACGGGCTTGAGCGATCACATGTCGCCCAGCGATTTCACCGAGCTGCTCACCGACGACAGCGCCGCCATGCGCGTCAGTTTCGATGGTCCGCCGCCGGAGCAAGGGCAGCGTTATTTCCGCGCCTTCGTGATGTGGGATTACGACGGCAAGGATTGGAAACGGATCGATCGCCCGCCGACCACCATTCCGATCGAAGCCCACGCCACCATCGACTACCGCATCAGCCTGGAGCCTACCCACCAGCACGTACTGCCTACGCTGGACGTTCCGCTCGGCGCGCCGGACGGTGCGCAACCGCGCGCCGATGGCGAAGTGTTCGCCGACAAGCCGGTCGACGACGTGCGGGACTACACGCTGCGCTCGGCCGTGCGCTATCGCTTCGAGCCCAGCCTCGATATCGCCACGCGCATGCGCGCCCTGCAGTTGCCCGACGGCTTCGATCCGCGCACGCACGCGCTCGCCGCACAGTGGCGGCAGGTGTATGGCCATAACGATGGCCGCATCGTGCAAGCGGCCTTGAACCTGTTCCATGACGGCGGCTTCAGCTACACCTTGCTGCCCGCGCCGCTGGGACGCGATGCGATCGACGATTTTCTGTTCAACACGCGCGAAGGTTTTTGCGAACACTACTCGGCGGCATTCACCGTGCTGATGCGCGCCGCCGGCATTCCCGCACGCGTGGTCACCGGCTTCCAGGGCGGCTTCTGGAACAAGCTCGGCCAGTACCTGTTGATACGCAACGCCGACGCGCATGCCTGGAGCGAAGTGTGGCTGGAAGGCCGCGGCTGGGTGCGCGTGGACCCCACCGGCGCGGTGCGCCCGCAGCGCATCACGCAGGGCGCCGCCAGCGCCGCCGGCGGGCAGTTGCCCTGGTACCAGTCGGGCGTACTCGAATCGATGCGCAACCAGTGGGACATCGTCAACCGATGGTGGAACCAGAGCGTTATCGGTTTCGACGCACTACGCCAGCGCGGACTGTTGACGCCGTTCGGTATCCGCGACGTCGACACCGGCATGCTGATGAAGCTGCTGATCGCCAGCGTGGCGGTGTTCGGTGCCGCCGGTTTGTGCTGGGCGTTGTGGCGTCGGCCGGAAAGTGATCCGGCCCTCGCGGCCATGCGCTCCCTGGAACGCAAGCTCGCCCACGCGGGGGTCGTGCGCCGCCGCAGCGAAGGGCCGCAGCATTACCTTCGCCGCGCCGCCCGCGCACTGCCCGGCCAACGTGCGGAACTGGACCATTTGATGAGGTGCTATATCGAGCTGCGCTACGCCACTGTCGAACCCACCACTGAATCCTTGCGCAGCTTCCGGCAGGCGGTACGGAATTTCCAACCGCGCCGCGTGGTCTAAGTCAGGCGCAACGATGTAGCATGCATCCGCCCAAGATGGAGAAACACCTCATGTCTCCCCTGTATCGAATTCTCAGCCTCGCAGCACTCTCCACCCTGTTGGCCGCGTGCGCCACGGTGCCGCAGCCGCTGCAGGGCAACTTCGCCCCGATCACCACCTCCAGCGTGCAGCAAGGCAGCACTGCCGACGGCACGCAGGTGCGCTGGGGTGGCGACATCATCAGCACCGAGCCGGGCCAGCAGTCCACCTGCTTCTACGTGATGGCCCGTCCGCTGGATAGCCAGGCCCGCCCGATCAGCGACAACAGCAACGCCAACACGCAGGGCCGCTTCGTCGCCTGCCGCGACGGCTTCTACGATCCGGAAGTGTTCAAGCCCGGCCGCGAAATCACCGTGACGGGCGCCGTGCAAGGCGTGGTGAAGCGCAAGGTCGGCGATTACGACTACGCCTACCCGCGCGTGGAAGCCAGCGTGGTGTACCTGTGGCCGAAGCGCCCGCTGGTAGTCGGCTATCCCTACGGTCCAGGCTGGTACGACCCGTTCTGGGGCCCCTACTGGGGTCCGGGTTGGGGCTGGGGTGGCTGGGGCCCGTACTGGGGCGGCTGGTATGCGCCGCCGCCGGTGATCGTGGTGCGCCACCGCTGATCGATCGCTCCATGAAAAACGCCGGCCTGAGGCCGGCGTTTTTTTTATGTGCGCGTACCGTGATTCAACCTGGCGGCCAGTGCATGCGCCGGCCGGCCAGCAGATGCACGTGCAGATGGAACACGGTCTGGCCACCGTGCTCGTTGCAGTTGATGACGGTGCGGTAGCCGTCCTGGTCGAAGCCTTCGCGCTTGGCATAGGCGGCGGCGGCGAGCACCAGCTTGCCGATCAGTTCGGCATCGGCGGGCGTGGCATCGTTCAAGGTGGCAAGCGCGCGCTTGGGCACGAACAGCACATGCACCGGCGCCTGCGGATTGAGGTCCTTGAACGCCAGTACGTCGTCGTCTTCATAGACGATGTCGGCGGGAATCTCGCGCCGGATGATCTTGCCGAAGATGGTGTCAGCCATGCGTGCCGCTCCGTCAGTAAGGTAAGCGATTCAATCCACGGATTGCCGGCTGCCGAAGGCATGCGCCAGGGTGCCGCGATCCACGTATTCCAGTTCGCCGCCCAGCGGCACGCCGTGCGCCAGCCGCGTGGGACGAATGCCGGCGGCACGCGCGAGCTGGGCCAGGTAGTGCGCCGTGGCTTCGCCTTCCACCGTGGGGTTGGTGGCCAGGATCAGTTCTTCCACTTCGCCTTCGGCCAGGCGTTCGCTGAGCAAGCCCAGGCCCAGCTCTTCCGGACCCAGCCCATCCAGCGGCGACAGCCGCCCCATCAGCACGAAGTACTGGCCGCGATAACCGGTGGCCTGCTCGATCGCGGCCAGGTCGGTCGGCGATTCCACCACGCACAGCACGTGCCGGTCGCGGCTGCTGCTGGCGCAGATCGCGCACACCGGCGTTTCGCTGAAATTGCGGCAGCGCGTGCAATGGCCGATCTTCTGCAGCGCCTGCTGCATGACTGCGGCCAGCTTCATGCCGCGCTCGCGCTCGCGTTCCAGCAGATGGAACGCCATGCGCTGCGCACTCTTGCCGCCCACGCCGGGTAGGCAGCGCAGCGCTTCGATAAGTTCGTTGAGAAGAGGCGAGCTGCTCATGGGCTTTTGCTCCCCCTGCCCAAAATGGAGAGGGAGTGCATGATCAGAACGGCATCTTGAACCCGGGCGGCAGATTCATGCCGGCGGTGAGGCCGCCCAGCTTGTTCTTGCTCGCTTCGGCCACCTTGTTCACCGCATCGTTGATCGCGGCGGCGACCAGGTCTTCGGCCATTTCCGGATCGTCGGCGAACAGCTTGCGATCGATCTGCACGCGGCGCACTTCATGCGCGCCCGTCATCAACACGCTGACCAAGCCGCCACCGGCGCTGCCGGTTACTTCCAGCTTGGCGATTTCTTCCTGCGCGCGCTTCATGTCTTCCTGCATGCGCTGCGCCTGCTGCATCAGCTGGCCAAGTTGTCCTCTCATGACATGTACTCCGGAAAATCAGGAATTGATGGGTTTGATGGATTGCGGCACCACGCGCGCGCCGAACTCGCGCTTCAGCGCCTGCACCAGCGGATCGCCTTCGATCGATGCCTCGGCCGCCGACTGCGCCGCGCTGCGCGCCTCGGCCGCGCGGGCCGCCGGCGTATGCGCGGCGCCATGGCTGTCCTCGACGAAACGCAGGCGGATCGGTTCGCCCAGCGTTTCGCTCAGGCGATCGGCGATCTGGCTGACGATCGGCTCCACCGCCAAGTGCATGTGGGTGGGCTGCAGCGCCAGCACCAGCGTCTGCCCTTCCCGCCCGCGCAAGGCGGAGTTCTGCGCCAGCTGGCCAAGCGGGCCGCGCAGTTCGGCGCGCTGGATCAGCGCTTCCCAATCGGGCAAGCCGCCGGGCGCGCTCATGCGTGGAGCTGGCGGTGCAGCCGCGGCAGCCGGAGGGGCGGCATGCGGCGCGGGCGCGGGCCGCGCAGCCGGTGCCGGTGCGGCGGCCGGAACGGGCGAAGCAGCGGCCGGACGCGGTGGTGCGGCGGCACGCTGGCCACCGCCGGACGCCGCCGGCGCCGTATCGTCGCCGGGGCGAAACGCCAGCATGCGCAGCAAGGCCATTTCGAAGCCGGTTCGCGTATCGGGCGCCAGCGCCAGATCACGGCGGCCGCTGGTGGCGATCTGGTAGTAGAGCTGCACGTCCTCGGACGCCATGCGCTCGGCCAGGCCGGCGAGCGCCGGGTCGTCGCCTTCGTTCGGATCCGGGCGATAACCGGGCACCAGCTGCACCAGCTGGATGCGATGCAGCGCCGCGGCAAGATCATCCAGCACGCTGCCGAAATCCGGCGAGTACGAGGCGATGCGCGCGCATTCGGCCATCAAGGTCTGCCCGTCCCCGGCCGCCAGCGCGTCGAGCAGGCCAAGCACCTGTCCGCGCTCGACGCTGCCGAGCATGGCGCGCACCTCGTCCGCCTTGAGCGAACCGCCGCCGTAGGCGATGGCCTGGTCCAGCAGCGACAAGCCGTCGCGCAATGAACCGTCCGCCGCGCGTGCGAGCTCGACGATGGCGGGGTCTTCGTATTCGATGTGTTCGGCGCCGAGGATGTGGCGCATCTGGCCGGCGATCTGATCCGGCAGCAGGCGCTTCAGGTTGAAGCGCAGGCAGCGCGACAGCACCGTCACCGGCAGCTTCTGCGGATCGGTGGTGGCGAGCAGGAACTTCACGTGCGGCGGCGGCTCTTCCAGGGTCTTCAACAAGGCGTTGAAGGCCGGCTTGGAGAGCATGTGCACTTCGTCCACCAGGTAGACCTTGAAGCGCCCGCGCGCCGGTGCGTACTGCGCGTTCTCGATCACCTCGCGCACGTCATCCACGCCCGTGTTGCTGGCCGCGTCGATTTCCAGCAGATCCACGAAGCGGCCGGCGTCGACCGCCGTGCACACCGCGCATTCACCGCAGGGATCGGCCGATTCGCCACGCTCGCAGTTCAGCGACTTGGCGAAGATGCGCGCGATGGTGGTCTTGCCGACGCCGCGCGTACCGGTGAAGAGATAGGCATGATGCATGCGCCCGCTGTCGAGCGCGTTGGTGAGGGCACGTACGACATGCTCCTGACCGACGAGTTCGGCGAACTTGCGGGGACGCCATTTGCGCGCGAGTACCTGATAGGACATGCGTTGAAGCCAGTTGGGCCGGAATCCGATTGTGCCAAGTCACCGGTGGCAAGTCATGCAAAGCCATCCGGGTCCGCTCAAAAGGCGGCGGCCCCGCCAGCCACACCCCGGCACCCGAATCATCCGCTACCGTTGCTTCCTTCCGGACCTGGCGGGGTTTGCGAACTATCGTCGCGGGGGGACCGACGGGGCCACCATAGGGTGGGCATCGAA
>Ga0209026_1000287_pt1 | contig 57255 bp, 59 predicted proteins | sample AraplaCL_Col_mCL_FD_184262 | JGI IMG/M metagenome (GOLD analysis project Ga0209026, IMG submission 184262) | Arabidopsis root microbial communities from the University of North Carolina, USA - plate scrape CL_Col_mCL (SPAdes) (version 2) | ecosystem: Host-associated > Plants > Roots >...
CGTATCCGCTAATCTATGTACAGTTGGCATTGGCACCGAAACCGATGGATCCATCGTATCGCCATCATCGATAAGCGGACTGGTGGGTATTAAACCTACTGTTGGCTTGTTGAGCCGCTCGGGTATCATCCCCATTTCCAAAACACAGGATACCGCCGGGCCAATGGCGCGTAACGTTGCCGACGCAGCTACACTACTGAGCGTTTTAACCGGCGTTGATGCCAATGATCTGGCTACAGCCGATAGCAAACCCGCTCAGGATTATACCACTTTTTTGGATACCAACGGCTTAAAGGGCAAACGCATAGGTATCGAAAAATCATTCCTTAAAGGTGCTAACGAAGATGTGGTAGAGCTGCTGAAAAAAAACATCGATGTACTCAAGGCACAAGGCGCCACAGTTGTGGAAGTGGACCTGCTCGAAAAACTGAAAGAGGCGGGCAAAGCGGAGTTTACCGTTTTGTTATACGAATTTAAAGATGGGCTGAATAAGTACCTTGCCGGATCGACCAACAGGATCAAAAGCATTAAAGATGTGATCGATTTTAACAAAGCAAACCTCGACACAGCCATGCCTTACTTTAAACAGGAAACACTGGAACTTGCCCTTACCAAAGGGGATCTGACCAGCAGAGAGTACCTCGACGCACTCAAAATATCGCAAGGAACCACCCGTAAAGCTATTGATACCATCATGAAAGACAATAACCTGGATGCCATCTGCGGCACAACAAACGGGTTGGCTTGCTGCATCGACCTGGCCAATGGCGATTATGATACCGGCTTTTCGTTCTCATCCCCTGCTGCTATGGCCGGCTACCCGCATATTACTGTACCCATGGGCGCTGTGCATAATTTACCTATCGGGTTTTCCTTTTTCGGTAAGGCGTATAGCGAGGGTGAACTAATCAAATTAGCTTACGCTTTTGAACAAGCGACCAAACACCGCCAGAAACCGGAATTTATTAAAGATTTGTTAGGATAAATCATATCTGGCGGCTCTGACAGTTGCGAACTGATGGATATTTATTGCCTAAACAATATCGCATAAATTAATTAAATTAATCAAAACATTATATTTACCCTTCGGTTGTAATAGTAAACAAACAACAAATACTATGGAAACCAAGGAAGCAACAATCGATGTTCTGAACGATCTGGTTCAGATCAACAACGACCGTATCGCGGGATACGAACGGGCGATAAAAGAAGCAGGTGATGAAAATGCCGACTTGAAAGAAATTTTCACCAGGTATATTTCCGACAGCCACAAATGCAAAATGGAACTCGGTACCGAAATACAAGCCTTGGGCGAAGACATGGATACCGACAGTACCACCAGCGGCAAAATTTATCGCACCTGGATGGATGTTAAAGCGGCATTTACAGGTAACGACCGCAAAGCCATTTTAGCAAGCTGTGAGTTTGGCGAAGATGCCGCTCAAAAAGCATACAAAGAAGCATTGGACGATGATGAACTTCCTTCATTTTTACGCGAAACCATCACCCGCCAAAAAATGCGCCTCAGAACCGCACACGACGAAATTAAGGCTATGCGCGATAGCGCATAATTAGGGTAAGTAGAATTGAATGGCCGCCTGTTACGCTCATGGAACAGGCGGCTTTTTTATTACCTTGGTCTCTGACCGCCGCCTAAATTAACACCGAAACGAAAGCCTTGGGTCTGGTGTCCCGTATTATCCCACGACCAGCCATACATAGCCCGGATCCCTAAATATTCCACACCCACACCCAACTCGCTATAGGCTTTTAAAGCCGGGGTTGCCAGGTAATTAAAGTCGGCGATCTCCTGCAGTTTTGCCTTCCGTATAACAGGCAGTTTATTCAATATAAAACCCGAAAAGTTATGCTCCAGGTGCCCTTCAAAGTATTGATCGGCAGTGCTGTACTTGTACGGATCGAGCAGCAAAAACTTGTTGGCGCCAGGGCTGTACTGCTGTATACTATTACCGTTAAATTGCTTATAATCGGTATAATAAATACTGTTGGTGTTTAAAAACTTACCCGCGCCTACTAAAAACGAGGTATAGCCATACAGCCCCATCGGTATGTCCGCTTTGGCTACATTAGCAGTTAAAAAATCGTAATCCACATCCGACCCGAACAACCCTTTGATGCCTTTGGTATAACTGATCGTTATACGCGGATATTTGGATGGGTAGTAATACCGTCCGTTAGGATAGGTGGCATAGCGGCTGCTAAAATCGTAACTGGTGACGAACTGCAGCTTAAACGCCTTGCTATTGGCAAACAACGGCGTGTTACCATAAGGGTCGAACGGATTGTTCGAGGTATATTGCCTGTCGTTAACGTAAAAAAACGAGTAGTTTGATGTGTTGTTGAGCCATTGCCTGTTCGATGCTTCTGCACCTATGCTGGCAAGCCACGCACCGGCCACCCGGCCACCAAAAGTAAGCTGCGCAAATTGCTTGTCGTAAAACTTCTCGTAGTTCCAGCGCGAAAACAAGCTATACTCCATATTGTCGCTTTTACCGAATGGCACCTGGTTGTTAAGGTCCAGCACATCGCTACCTACATTAAAGCCCAGGTTAAACGTATTCATCGGGATATTGCCGTTCACGCTGGCATGCACCTTTTCGTTTGCAAAACCATAGCGTACCTTACCTCGCAAAAACAGGTATTTGTTATTTAAGCTGTCTATCTGTTTGGTATACGAGGCTTCGTAATCCAGCACAAAACCCTCTACCGTATTGAAATTGGTGGCACCCAGTACCGAGCTTAAATGGATATACTCTTTATCGTATCGGTTGCGATGAAAATAGCCGTCTCCTACCAAAAACTGTACTGGTTTAAACTTATTATTGCGCTTATCCAGCGAGTCGAGGTATGGTTTCGATTCGCGCTTAGCGGCTAAAACCTCTTTCTTTTTGTAGTCGGTAGTTTCTTCTGTGGTTAGCGGGATAGGCCTTTCGCCGGCCCAGTACGCCGAATCTTTTTTGTTAACGCCCCTGGTAATGCGCAGCACTTCGTTAAACAGCTTGTTATCCACTTTAGGGTCAATTTCGTAATCTTTATATATCGATATAAAATAGCCGCCAAATTTAAAGCCGAACACGCCGCCGTTAAAATCAAACCGAACGGACGATGGCATCCAAACGTCCCTACTGATAGGTAAAAACTGCTGGTTGATCTTTAAGGTATCGATAAAATTAAGATTCGATTTTTTTGTGACATACAAGTCCAGACTGTAAATGCGCCAGCTGTCTTCAATAATATAAATATACCCGCTGAACGCGGCATCATAATCACGACGTGGAATAACCTTGATCTTATTAATGGTTTCGCCATTCTCAACCGTGGTGCCCATAAGCTCGTATCGGTAATACAACATGGCGTTGTTAGCTATAGGCGAAATAAAGGGCCGGTTGCTCAGGCCGGGCCAGTTCTCAATACTATTATAAAAGTTCACCACCATATCCGATGCCCGGTTAAAGCTAAACGCCCGGTTACTGCCCGATACCTTTGACGAGATCATCTCCTCGTGCACCTTATCAGGCTGCTCAAACGTGTATTTCGATTCCGACTCCGACAGGTAAATAATACCCGTACGGTTGCTGTCCAACCCTATTTCGCGGGCCACGGCCTGAAAATCGCGCCCCATAAACTTTTTAGGCGCAGCCAGTAGTTTTTGCAGGCCCTTAATATAAACCTCGCATGTATAAGCATTAACCTGCTTTAAATAATACGCTCGTTTTTTGATCGCCTTACGAATGATCCCATAAGCAGGGTCTTCGCCGCCTATGTTTACCGCCCGTAGCTGATAGGCTTCGGCATGCATTACTACGTCAACTACTGAATTACCCTTTACGTCAATTTTGCGACTTTCCTGCTTGTAGCCTATGGCTTTAAACTGTATATCGTAATTACCGGCGTTAAGTTGCAATGTGTATTTGCCTTCGCTATTGGCCGAAGTGCCCTTGGTTGTATTGCGAATATATACGCTGGCAAAAGGCACGGTATTACCCTTTTCATCGGTAATGGCGCCGCTAATAGTTACTGTTTGCGCGAGCGCTTTAAAGTTCAATAATAGGCCCAGTATAACAAGGCAGCATTTAAACGCGGTAGTGGAGTATATTTTTTTCAAGATAAGGCTTTTAGTTTAGATGAATTATCCACCGGAATGGTTGCACCTATAGCGATATTTTCATCACCGGCAACCTGGTTCAGATCATATCCATCCGTATTATTGTTTAGAGTAGCAATATAACCATTTATTACACTGCTTTTTGTTAAATGATGTTAAAGAGCATACGGCATAAAAAAAGAGGTGCCGGATAAATCCCCGCACCTCTTTTCCCTAAACAATCAAAAAAATACTACAGGCTATTGAGCCATTTTACCAGCTCGTCGCGGCCCTTGCCGGTCTTTTGCTGTAGCTTGCCTAATAGTTTGTCGTCTTTACCCTCTTCGTGGGTCAAATCGTCCTCGGTTAAATCGCCGTAGGCTTGCTTAATCTTGCCTTTTATCTCGTTCCACTTTCCTTTTATCTGCAAATCCATGGTATTATAATTAATAGATGTACGGTAACAACATCTTATGATCAATTTGGTTTGCAAAAAGGATTATAGTAACTTCCCTTACTCTGTTTTAGTAAATAAGTAGGTTTTCTGGCCCTGGGTTAAAATGAATGTTTTTTTAGCCGGTTCAAATTGCAAGGTAGCGCCGGCCATGGTATAAACAAATTTATCGCCGCCTTTAGCCTCCAGCGGTACCATGCTCTGACCACTGACTCCGGCAAACAACGTGGCATTGTTTTTAGTGATAGCGAACTTTAGAGGGACTTGGGTACTGGTGTAATTACCGAGATATTTATCCAGGTCGGTAGTGTTTAGCTTAATCGTTTTAGATTCATCAAACGCCGGGATGGCGAACGGCCTGTTAAAGTAAATGCTTAACGCAGCTATAATCACATCGTTGTTGGAATACCGCGCCCCGTTGGAAGTATAAGCTATCGCTACCTTGTCCTGCGGAAAATAAATAAGCATGCTCGAAAACCCGTCGATGCCTCCGGTATGTCCATAGCCTTTTTTATCATAAAACGGCATAACAAACATGGCCATGCCATAGTTATCCCTCGTGGTTTTCATCAGCTCTAAACTGGCAGGGCCAATGAGTTTCCCGGCAAATAGGGCATCTATAAATTTAACCAGATCTGTCGGGGTAGATACCACAGCCCCCGCGCCGCCCGGCACACTCATATCCGTCTCAGTAGCAGGTATCCATTGCGTTGCGTAGTTATAGGAGTATGCTTCGTTTTTGGCCGGGTTGATCTTAGCGCCATAATAGGTATCTGTCAACCCTATTTTCGAGGTAACGCGTGTTTTTAATTCTTCAGCAAAAGTTTTACCGGTCAATTTTTCGATAATATAACCCAGCAGTACAAAATTGGTGTTGCTGTATTCGGCCTTTGTATCCGGTTCAAAATCAGATTTCTGTTTCGCGAGAATGGCCAGCATCTCCGCTTCCGACTTTGGCTTAGCCATATAAGTAAAATAAACCGAGTCAGCCGTTAAATTATGAAGTCCGCTGCGATGGTCAAGCATTTCCCTGATGGTGATCTTTGCGGCATTAGGTAGCTGCGGGAAATAAGTAGATAAAGGCGTATCAAAACTAAGCTTACCTTCATCTATCAGTTGGAAGACCATAACCGCCGTAAACATCTTGCTGATCGAGCCTATCCGGTACTCGGTTTTAATGGTTGCCGGTGTTTTTAAACTTGCATTAACCTGGCTGTAACCAACCGCGTTTTGATAAACCACCACACCGTTCGCGGCTATGGCGATACTGCCCATATTTTGGCTATGTGCATTTAGCGTAACAAAAAAGCTATCTAGCTTGGCTTTATTTAAAGTTTGGGCATGTGTGCAGCTTTGTAAAACCAGGAATAACAGTAAAAGATGGACAGTTCTTTTTATCATTGGGTTAGGATTTGGCAGATAAAGATAATATTTAAATCGTTTGACACAAGCCTCTGGCGCAAGCGTCCGCTTGCGCCAGAGATACTGCAACAAAAAAGCCCCGGATAGTTCCGAAGCTCTTATATTTAATTATCATTCTTATCGGCAAAGCCAAAAACAAACAACTGACAACTCACAACTGACAACTACAACGCCCCACCCTTTATCTCCTCAACCACACCCGGATCGAGCAAGGTCGAAGTATCGCCCAGGTTCGATGTCTCGCCTTCGGCTATCTTACGCAAAATGCGGCGCATAATTTTACCCGACCGTGTTTTAGGCAGTCCGCTTACAAACTGAATCTTATCGGGTTTGGCAATAGCGCCGATAATGCGCGATACCGTCATAATGATATCTTTACGGGTCAGCTCAACATCCCCATGCATATTCGGACTAACCACAAAAGCGTAAACGCCCTGCCCTTTAATATCGTGCGGGTAACCCACCACGGCCGATTCCACCACGCTGCTGTGCATATTAATGGCGTTCTCCACTTCGGCCGTACCAATGCGGTGGCCGGATACATTCAGCACATCGTCGACCCGGCCTGTAATGCGGTAATAACCATCCTCATCGCGTAAGCAACCATCGCCGGTAAAATACATATCCGGGTAAGTAGCAAAATACGCCTGGCGGCAACGCTCATGATCGCCGTAGGTAGTGCGGATCATCCCCGGCCACGGAAAGCGGATACACAGGTTACCGCTCACGCCGTTCCCTTCAATAATCTTTCCGTTCTCGTCAACGAGTACAGGCTGTATCCCCGGCAAGGGGAGCATAGCATAACCGGGCTTGGTTGGCGTAATACCTGCGATAGGCGTGATCATGTGCCCGCCGTTTTCGGTTTGCCACCAGGTATCCACTATCGGGCATTTTTTATGGCCGATCTTTTCATCGTACCAATGCCATGCTTCTTCATTTATCGGCTCGCCTACCGTGCCCAGCTTTTTAAGCGAGCTCAGATCTTTGCCCTCAACAAAACTATCGCCAAAGCTCATCAGCGAACGGATGGCCGTTGGCGCGGTATATAATATATTTACTTTAAATTTCTCTACAATATCCCAAAAACGACCAGCATCAGGGAAGGTTGGTACGCCTTCGAACATCAAACTGGTTGCCCCTTGCGATAGCGGCCCGTATACAATGTACGAGTGCCCGGTAATCCAGCCAATGTCGGCAGTACAAAAATATACTTCGCCAGGTTGGTACTGAAAAGTATTGGCAAAGGTATAGCCCGCGTAAACCATATAGCCGCCACAGGTATGCACCACGCCCTTAGGCTTACCGGTCGAGCCGGATGTATATAAAATGAACAGCATATCCTCGGCGTCCATTTCTTCGGCGTCGCAGGTAGTGTTGCGCTGTGTTTCTACTTTTTTGATCTCATCTTCCCACCATACATCGCGGCCTTTGAGCATAGCTACCGGTGTGCGGGTACGGGTTAACACAATAACCTTTTTTACCGAGGGACAAGTAACCAAAGCGTCGTCTATCACGTTTTTCAACGGGATATCTTTCGCCCCCCGGAAGCCGCCGTCGCAGGTAATCACCAGCGAGCAGGTGGCATCCTGGATCCTGTCGGCAATAGATTGCGCCGAAAAACCGCCAAATACCACCGAGTGGATAGCGCCTATACGGGCACAAGCCAAAATTGCGATAGCCAGCTCGGGCACCATCGGCATATAGATACAGATCCGGTCGCCTTTTTTAACGCCGTTGTTTTTTAGCACGTTGGCAAACTGGCAAACCTTATCGTACAATTGGCGATAGGTTAATATGCGATGGTCTTCGGTCGGGTCGTTAGGTTCCCAGATAATGGCCGGGGTATCGCCCAAAATTTCCAGGTGACGGTCCAGGCAGTTCTCAGTAATATTGAGCTTAGCGCCCTGGAACCATTTTACGTTAGGTTCCTTAAAATTCCATTCCAGGGTTTTATCCCATTTTTTGCGCCATTGAAACTTGTCGGCTATGCCATCCCAAAATTGCTCGGGCTGATCAACACTGTACTGGTAAACTCGTTTGTAATCGTCGAAGGATGATATTTTAAGATCCATTTTCGGGTTATTATTGTTGGTTGTGGTTAGAGGCCGTTAAATTAATAAATTCCTACTAAACACGTATATTAAATTTGTAGCTTTAACATCGCCTTACCTTTTACGATGAATATATATAAGCCTGTATTTATAGTGGTTCTTTTATTGACAATGTCGGTTTTGTTGATTGCTCAAAGAAGTTGTGCACAAGCAATTGTACCGGATGCGCATGAATCTATTGAAGACGGGCTTACTCACAAACAATTTGGCATTGTAGATGGTGCGAGCGATTATATATATGGAACGCCAAGACAAATAATAACAATCAGAATCATTAACAAAAGCATAAATCAAAAAAGCAGACTTTTTAAAGATAGCATCACCTATGATAGTCACGGTAATATCGTCAAAAGCATATTAGGGATTTGTTTTACTAATTCTGATTTTTCATATTCAAAATATTTTGATAAATATGATCCAAACATCAAAAAAACCACGTCGCTGGATGATACTCTAAGTATAACCAGAGTACATACATTTGATAAAACAGGTCGTGACGTTATTACTTACCACGATAAAGATGGCGCGAAACAATTTGCGGTTCATCAATACGATGCTGTAAATGGCCTTGTGACACAGTCCATTTTCTACCGAACTAAAAGCATCATCGGTTTAAGGGAAACTTATAAATACAACAGTAAAAATTTACTTTCAGAAATAGCCGATTATTTAGCGAATGGCAAAATAAAAGAAAAAGTCTTGTTTAGTTATTTGGCTTTTGATAGCCACGGCAACTGGACCAAACGCACCGAAACCCGAAAAAATTCAAAAGGTATAACAACAGGCATCGTTACCATCACCCGCAAAATCACCTATTACTAAGCCCTCCAAACTTTTTTAAAATATTTGCAAGTCACTGTTGCCTATTTGATTTCAATTACCGATATTTGCAAACTCTTTCAGAAAAGGGGTTTATTAAAAATTGATTCGTCATGTCAAGAATTTGTGATCTAACAGGAAAAAGCTCGATGAACGGCTTCAACGTTTCTAACTCAAACGTTAAAACAAAACGCAGGTTTCATCCTAACCTGCAAACTAAAAAGTTTTATATACCAGAAGAAGATAAATGGATCACTTTAAAAGTTTCCGCTGCTGCTATTAAAACTATCAGCAAAAACGGTATAACTGCTTGTATTAATAAATTTGTTAAACAAGGATACATTTAATCTTGGCTATTTGATAGGGCAACCTGTTAATTTAACCAGCAAAAAATAAAGCAATGGCAAAAAAAGGCAACAGAGTTCAGGTAATATTAGAGTGCACCGAGCATAAAACCAGCGGTCAGCCAGGTATGTCTCGTTACATCACTACCAAGAACAAAAAAAATACAACCGAAAGGTTAGAGTTGAAAAAATTCAACCCGGTATTACGTAAAGTAACCGTTCACAAAGAGATCAAATAATTAGTTGTTAAACTAACTATAACAATACAACAACATGGCAAAGAAAGTAGTTGCAACCCTGAACACAGGTAAAGGAAAAGAATTTTCGAAAGTGATCACCATGGCTAAATCGCCAAAAACAGGTGCTTACTCATTTAAAGAAGTAATTGTACATAACGACGGCGTTAAAGATGCAATTGCTGCTGGTACAAAAGCTCAGTAATTTATTTACACAAAAATATTAAAGCCGTTCCGCTATAACCGGAAGGGCTTTTTTTGTTAATTGTATTTCCGATATGGGATTATTCGATTTTTTTAAAAAGAAGGAAAGCACCCCGCAAGAGCAGGAAGCGCTTGATACCGGTTTAGAAAAAACCAAGGAAAACTTTTTTTCAAAAATTACCAAAGCCGTTGCCGGTAAATCAACCGTCGACGATGATGTTTTAGATGAGGTTGAAGAAGTACTCGTTACATCCGATGTTGGTGTGGCCACCACCCTCAAAATAATCGACCGTATCCAGGCCCGCGTTGCCCGCGATAAATATGTAGGCACATCCGAACTTAACAACCTGCTGCGCGACGAGATCCAGCAACTCCTTGCCGAAAACAACAGTAACGATTTTAACAGTTTTGAATACGGCAGCCATAAACCTTATGTCATCATGGTTGTCGGCGTTAATGGTGTAGGCAAAACTACTACCATTGGCAAACTGGCACATCAGTTAAAACAAGCTGGCAACAGCGTTGTTTTAGGCGCTGCCGATACCTTTCGCGCCGCCGCTGTCGATCAGATCAAACTTTGGGGCGAGCGTATTGGTGTGCGTGTAGTAGCACAACCTATGGGTAGCGATCCGGCTTCGGTAGCTTTCGATACCCTAAAATCGGCTATAGCCAATGGAGACGATGTCGCGATCATCGATACAGCCGGCCGTTTGCACAACAAGGTAAACCTGATGAACGAACTGACCAAGATCAAAAACGTAATGCAAAAGGTAGTACCCGATGCACCGCACGAGATCTTATTGGTACTGGATGCCTCAACCGGCCAAAACGCTATTGAGCAATGTAAACAGTTTACCCAGGCTACCGATGTGAATGCCCTTGCCCTCACCAAGCTCGATGGCACGGCCAAAGGCGGCGTGGTTATCGGCATATCCGATCAGTTTAAAATACCCGTAAAATACATAGGTGTTGGCGAAGGCGTTAACGATCTGCAATTGTTTGATAGAAAGGCGTTTGTAAATAGCCTTTTTAAACAGTAGATTATAGAAGCGCGTAGGCCTGTCATGCTGAGCTTGTCGAAGCACGGAGCGCAAAGGCACCTCTTCCATGTCATTGCGAGGAAGAGCGCGCTGAAAGCAGCGATGACGTGGCAATCTCAAAGAAAGGTCGGCGACATGTCCTCAGAGATTGCCACGCTACGCTCGCAATGACATTTAGAAGATAGTACAATGAGAACAAAAAATATCATCCCAACCATACCAACTGCAAAACCCCGCGTAAACGTAGTAACCTTAGGCTGCTCCAAAAACATCTACGACTCCGAAGTACTGATGGGCCAGCTTAAAGGCAACCAATTCGATGTGGTGCACGAGAGCGGCGATATGCGCAACGATGATATTATCGTGATCAACACCTGCGGCTTTATCGATAACGCCAAGCAGGAATCTATCGATACCATTCTCCAGTACAGCGAGTTAAAAGACCAGGGCAAGGTAGGCAAGGTTATCGTTACCGGATGCCTTTCCGAACGTTACAAACCCGAGCTCGAGGCCGAAATAACCAACGTCGATAATTACTTTGGTACTAACGATCTGCAAAACCTGCTGCACAGCGTAGGCGCCGATTACAAGCACGAGCTCATCGGCGAACGCTTGCTCACCACGCCATCACACTTCGCGTACTTTAAAATAGCCGAAGGCTGTAACCGTCCCTGCTCGTTCTGCGCCATCCCGCTGATGCGCGGCAAGCACATGAGCACACCGATGAACCAGTTAGTAAGCAATGCAAAATCATTAGCCAAAAACGGCACGAAAGAACTGATCTTAATTGCGCAGGACCTCACCTACTACGGCCTCGACCTGTACGGCAAACGTAACCTCGATGAATTGATGCGCCGCTTGTCGGATGTCGACGGCATCGAATGGATCCGCCTGCAATACGCCTACCCTTCCGGCTTCCCGATGGAGATTTTAGATGTGATGAACGAGCGCAGCAACATTTGCAATTACCTCGATATGCCATTACAGCACATCAGCGATAACATGCTCAAATCGATGCGCCGTGGCACCACCAAACAAAAAACTATCGACCTGGTGAACGCCATCCGCGATAAAGTGCCGAACATGGCTTTGCGTACCACCCTAATAACCGGTTACCCCGGCGAAACCGAACAGGATTTTGAAGAAATGCTGCAATGGGTTGAGGATACCCGTTTCGACCGTTTGGGATGCTTTACCTACTCTCACGAAGAAAAAACCCATGCTTACGATCTGGTTGACGATGTGCCTGAAGAAGTAAAACAGGAACGTTCCAACGCGATCATGGAAGTGCAGCAAGGCATCTCGTTCGATAAAAATCAGGAACGCATCGGGCAGACGTACAAAGTTTTGATCGATAAAAAAGAGGGCGCGTACTTTGTTGGCCGTACCGAATTTGATTCGCCCGAGGTGGATAACGAGGTTTTAATTGATGCCAGCAAGCATTACGCCACCGTTGGTACTTTGGTAAACGTAAAAATTGATACCGCCGAAGACTTTGACCTTTATGGACAAATTGTAAAATAATTTACACATACGGTGTAATTACTTTAATGATTTTACATTTGAGCAATGGATGCCCACTGTATCAACTATGCCGACACCGGTTTTTTCTCTAAAACCATAACCGACTATCTGGATAACGATCCTGCCCTGATACCATTTTACGGCCACCGCCCTACTTTCGAGGGTTTCGCCGGATTACTCAAAAACAAAAAAGTTACTGCCGACCGTAAGATTTTGGTTGAGGTTTTAACCGAACAATATAATCAGTTGTCAGTTGTCGGTGGTGAGTTGTCAGTTGCACTTGCGCAGAATATTGAAGCGCTTCGTGCGGATAATACCTACACCATCACTACTGGTCACCAACTCAATATCTTTACCGGTCCGCTCTATTTTATTTTTAAGATAGCTACCGCGATCAAGCTTTCACGGCAACTTAAAGAGCATTTCCCGGATAAAAACTTCGTTCCCGTTTACTGGATGGCATCCGAAGATCACGACTTTGCCGAGATCAACCATACCAACGCCGGCGGTAAAAAGATCGAATGGCCAATGGAAGCCGCGGGTGCTACCGGCAGGCTATCCACCAAAACCATCCGCCAGGCTTTAAACCAATACAAAGGTGTTTTAGGTTTAGAAGGTAATGCCCCACAACTGGCCGAAATAGTCGAAATCGCATATACCAAATTTGATAAACTCGCCGATGCCATGCGCTACCTCGTTAACGCTTTATTCGGTCAGTATGGTTTAGTGATCGTTGATGCCGACGATGCGCGTTTAAAACAGCAGTTCGCCTTAATTATCGAGCAGGATATCATCCAGCAAAACAGCTTTAAACATATATCAGATAGTAACGCCACTTTACAAAAGCTTGGCGTACATATCCAGGTTAACCCGCGCGAGATCAACTTCTTCTACCTGTTAGATGGCCTGCGCGAGCGCATCGTGTTCGAAGACAATATTTACGAAGTTTTAGGTTCGGATATCCGCTTTACCGAAACCGAACTCCGTACCGAAATACAACAACATCCCGAAAGGTTCAGCCCCAACGTGGTGATGCGCCCACTTTACCAGGAAGTAATTTTACCTAACCTCGCCTACATAGGTGGTGGTGCCGAGATCGTATACTGGCTGGAGCTGAAAGCAAATTTCGATCATTACAAAGTTGATTTCCCGATCCTGTTATTGCGTAACTCAGGTTTGATCGTCCATAAAGAAGCCGCTGCGCACATCAAAAAGATGGGCTTCACTATTGCCGATATCTTTAAAAGCACCGATGCCTTAAAAACAGCCTGGGTAAAACAACATACCGAGCAGGATCTGACCCTTAATGCCGAGTGGCTCGAAATGCTGGCCGTTTTCGAAAAGGTAAAGGCCCATGCCGCCTACATCGATGCTACGCTTGCCCCCTCAACCGAAGCAATCCGAGCGCGCCTGAAACACGCCATCGAAAACCTGGAGCGTAAAATGCTCAAAGCCGAAAAGCGCAATCACGAAACGACGTTAGTGCAGATCGACCGCGTTAAACAAACCCTGTTCCCCAAAGGTAGTTTGCAGGAACGAACCGAAAACGTTGGCCCATTCTACGTCAAATACGGCCAGCAATTGATCGATGAACTTATCGAAAAGTTTGAACCTTTAGACTTTCAATTTACTGTGCTGACTGAGTAGAAAGCTATCCCTGATCGAATTCATTTTCAATCTCGTTAAAATCACGTAGCTTGTTAAGTGAAACTATGCTAAACCAACCAAAGAAACCCGGATATATTAAAAGAAGACAGCCATAATACCAATTATCAAAATCGCCAATTACCAGGCCCCTTACCAAGCCAATACAAACCAATAATAAAATCAGGGTATTATAACAAATCGATATGATCCAGGCGATCTTTTCTTTCCTGATTTCAAATTCCCTGACTGCGATTTTATAATAATTATATTCAAGCCATAATCCCAGTCCGGTAAATATTGTACTTCCCAGCGCTCCCAAAAAATCCCCACTATTTCTACTGACAAGAATCATAAAAGTAAACATTCCCAAGCCACCTATACCAATTGCGCTTAAAGGCATATTAACAATCATTAATATTCTACTTAAACTCTTGTTTGGGCTTTCATACATATCATTTGAACTTAAACGAATTTACATATTTTAAGCATTATTACATTTTCCATCGTACCTCTCCCATCCTCCCTCAAAAATCCTATTTTTACTCCCATGACCTTCACCTCAACCATCCTCATCATCCCCGGCCTGGGTAACTCAGGCCCGCAGCACTGGCAAAGCCTTTGGGAAAAGCAATACAACTTTACCCGCGTTGAGCAGCAAAACTGGGACGAACCCGTTTGCGCCGAATGGGTAGAAACGCTGAATAATTTCCTCAAAAACTATGATCCTGCCGATGTGATCCTGGTTGGGCATAGCTCAGCATGCGCCACCATTGCTTACTGGGCGCAAAAGTTCAACATCAAAATAAAAGGAGCGTTGTTAGTCGGGCCAAGCGATACCGAAGCCGATACTTATCCCGCCGGTGCTACAGGCTTTAGCCCAATGCCTTTGAACAAACTGCCCTTCCCCAGCATCACCGTGGCCAGCCAGAACGACTATTACGTCAGCCTCGACCGTGCCACCTTGTTTGCCAAAAACTGGGCCAGCGAGCTGGTCAACATCGGCGATGCCGGGCACATTAACGTTGCCGCGGGTTTTGGCGAGTGGCCAGAGGGGTTAGAGTTATTGAAAAGGTTGGATGAGATGGATTAACCTAACATTTTCTTAAACCACCATTGCAAGGTACGAAGCAATCTCTAAACTATGCAGAGCCGCTCTGTAAATCGGGGATTGCTTCGTACCTCGCAATGACGCGTGTATAAAGCTTTTTTAGTTTTGAATTTTAACTTTTGACTTTTTAATTACCTTCCACGTACTTCTTAAAGTTATTCAAAATAGCCTGCCAGCCTCCTTGTTGCATCTCTGCCGGGTTGGTTTCTTCAGCTTCGAAGGTTTGAACAATATGGGTACTTTTACCGTCTTCCGATTTAAATTTAACAGTAACCTTCCGGCCATCACCAAGGGTACTGGCGATATATTCTTCCGCTTCAATATCATCGTAAACGCCCCAAAAATCAAAGCTAAAACTACCGTCTTTAGCAGCCATGGTCGAACTATAGCGGCCACCCTTACGCAGGTCATTTTCCGATGCCGTGCAATGCCAGTCGTCCGACGCGAAGGCCCAGTTTACAATATGTTCCGGTTCGTTCCAATATTCCCAAACGCGGCCGATAGGCGCGTTAACTGTTGCTTCGACGGTGATGTTGGTAGCCATAATTTTATGTATTGGTTTATACTGCGATTTACAAAATTTTATTAAATTATAGATTACGGCGGCGTTATTTATCTGTCAAAAGATGTTCATCTGCAGAGCGTCTTAGCTAACCCTTTCCTAATTACTTGATATAAGCTGATGGGCAGGGCTCCCCCAGCTCACTTTAACCCCACCAAAAAAGTTACGCAAAGCAGCCGCGTTATAATAGCGGTTGGCAGCGGCATTTAAATCATTGCCCAAGCTGTAACGCTCGTTCAGCAAATTATCAACTCCGGCAAATATTTCGATGTGTGCGCTTTGGCCCAGGCCGTGGTTCCACCCTGCTTTGGCGGTAATTAAATTATAACTGTCCGCGTAAGCGCTGTTGGCATCGTTAAGCGGTAACCGGGCGGTGTAATTGTGCTGCGCAAAAACATAAAAGCTTTGCGGTAATGTTACATATATCCCGGTAACGGCAACAACAGGAGGCACGCCTGTCAAATTATTGCCGTTGTAATTGTTCGTGGCATCCTGGTAATTGCTAAACCGGAATTTATTATACGTAAAACCCTCCGTAAGCTGTAACCCATGGACAAACCCAGGCAAATTTCGCCACACCCACCACGATGCCGATACTTCTACACCCGGTTGGTTTGTACCGCCCGCGTTAACATAGTACGATGTACCGTTGGGGTGCTGGCGCATAACTATGGCGTTGTTTAAGCGGTAATAAAACGCGGCAACATCAACCTGTATTTCGGGTTTATAGCTGTTAAAACGGAAGCCTGTTTCATAGTTCCAGCCATCCTGCGCCTGCAGGTTGCGGTTGATGATATGATCGGTAGCATGCACCTCGCCGCTGGTTGGCGTGGAGTAACCACGGCTTACCGATGCGCGCCATTGCAAGCTGCGCATCAGGGTATAAGTCAAAGCAAGTCTCGGCATCACCTGCGCATCAAAGGGTCTGTTGGTAAAACCGCTTTCGTTATTGGGGTACAGGTTTTGAAACCGGTATTGATAATTATTTAAGCTCAACGAACCCTCTATCTGCCAGTCGCGGTTGATGATGGCCGATAACCGCGCAAACAAAAAGTTTTGGTTGATATCGATATTGTCGCGGGTTTGCGTCGTATCCTTATTACCCATATGGTTACCGTAGTCGCCAATGGTCGAGTTGGTTTGCTGCCACTCGTAACCCACATCGGCTTTCCAACTCAGGTTTTCGCTGCTTTCATTCGCCAGCTCAAAATAGGTGCGGAAGCCATAGGTTGCTTCGCGGCGCTCTTCGTAAACGGTGAACGACGGATTGGCAAAATCAACATGGCTGCCAAACACCGTTATCACATTACTTAAATTATGACTGAGTTGCCATTGGTTTACCACACCGCCATAAACCATTTGATTATGGATGGACGCGTTAAGCGCCTGCGCGCCGGCAATAGTCGGCGTAGCCAAACGCGCCGAGGATGGATCGGCCTGGTATTGTGCCAGGTTTAAGCCACCGGGCGTTTTGTAATTTAAATCACTGTAAAATCCCATTACTTTTAACTGGCTGCCTTTGGCATATTTCCACCTGTCAAACACCTGCACATAGTCGCGGCTCATAGCGCTGTTGGCCCGGTAGCCATCGTAAGTTTGGTATGACTGGTTGATGGCTATTGTGTTTTTACCTGTTACCGCTTGCGTGCCGGTATTTTCGTGCAGCATACCGTACGATCCGGCGCTTACACCAAAATTGCTGTAGTTAAAGTTGATATATTTATTGTTCGGACTGATCAATACCACACCGCCCGAATTAGCGCCATATAAACTCCCGTTTGGCCCTTTTAACACTTCAATGCCTTGTATGGCGGTCATATCGATTGAGTTGAGATAGGTATTGCCGCCTGCATCGGTCAAGGGCATCTCATCAAAATAGATCTTTACATCGCGGATGCCAAAAGGCGAGCGCAGCAAACTACCCCGTATTGAAAGCCTGTAACTACCCGGAGAGCGCTCTTCCATCCGCACGCCAGGCAAAGTATTCATGGCTGTTACCAGCGAGTTATCAGGCTGCAGCGATAATTTACTGCCCGAAAGCGTTGACACCGACGCCGAACCGCCAATGAGCTGCATGCCCGAAAAAAAGCCATTGATGTTGATTTCGTTGAGCTTTTTTGTGGTATCAACGGGCGCAGTCGTTTGGGCATAAATTGGGTCACACGCAAACAGTAGGGCAACAAATACAATAAGGTAAAGTTTAGGCATAGGCGATTATGCCCTAAAGATAAAGTTTTTTGTTTTTTGCGATGAATTGCATCGTAAATGTTGCTTAAAATGGTAATCTGTTTGTTAATATTTGTCGTTTTTTTCAAAACAGTAGCAAATAATGTTAGCTTTGAAAAAGCCAAAATAACCCTCTGTACGTGTAATAATGAAGTTTTACCTGCTGCTGATTGTATTGATGGGTGTATTTTGTACACAATCCAGCGCGCAACTGTGCAGCGGCAGCCTTGGCGACCCGGTAATTAACCATACTTTCGGTGCCGGAACGGCTACCATAGGGCCGAGCTTAAAGGACACAACCAGCTATACCTACATAGCCGACCCTTGCCCCAATGATGGGTTTTATACTCTGGCGCATTCTGTGGGTAATTGCTTTGTACAAGCCTGGCACAACTTAAGTCAGGATCATACCGGCGACCCCAATGGCTATATGATGATCGTAAACGCGTCACCTGCGCCCGGCGTATTTTTTACCTATCCCATACATGGCCTTTGCGGCGCCACCACGTACGAGTTTGGTGCATGGATAGTCAACCTCATCAAACCTGACCAATGCAACGGCACTCCCAAGCTACCCAATATTGCATTTACTATCGAAACAACCACCGGCGTAGTACTGGCCAGCCATAGCACAGGCGATATACCCACTACCACCAGCCCGCAATGGAACCAATACAGTTTGGATTTTAAAACACCGGCCGGCGTAAGCGACATTGTTTTGAAAATGAGCAATGCCAACACCATAGCTGGCACCTGCGGCAACGATCTGGCTATCGACGACATTACCTTCAGGCCCTGCGGGCCGATAGTCGACGCCAACTTTTCGTCGTCCAACTCAAATGTACCTTCAAACCTTTGTGTCGGCTATACCGGCAGCTTTAACATCGGAGCAACTGTTGATGCCAGTACCTATACCACGCCAGCCTATCAATGGCAGTTTAACAATGGAAGCGGCTGGATAAATATAGCCGGAGCCATGCAAACATCGTACACGGTTAGCTATGTAAACGCGCAACTGGGCACTTACCAGTATCGCCTGTTGGTTGCCGAAGCGGTAAATATCAACTCGCCAACATGCAGGGTAGCGTCCAATATATTAACCGTGGTTGTTAATCCTATCCCTACCGCAACTGCAAGCGCTGCAAATAATACAGTTTGCTATGGCGATACCATTAAACTAATGGGTACGGGTGGCGCTACTTACCTTTGGGGCGGGCCAAACAGCTACACTTCATCGGCACAAAACCCGGTTATACCCAATGTAACCACAGCCATGGCGGGTACCTATACGGTTAAGGCTATTGCCGCGTCCGGCTGCTTTGGCACGGCATCGGTTACAGTGGGCACCTATCCGCAGTTTATTGTATCGGGCGGAAAAGATACAACCATTTGCAAAGGGCAAAGCGTAACACTGCATGCCAAAGGCGCCTTAACTTATAGCTGGTCGCCGGGGAATACTTTATCCGACAGCACATCGGCAAATCCAATAGCTACACCCACTGATACCACAACCTATACGGTAACCGGTACTTCGGCAAATGGCTGTACCAGCAAAGGCATGGTAACTATTGGCGTACCTAAAGCGCCAACAGCCAATGCAGGACCGGATAAATTTGTGTTTATAGGGCAATCGGTACAGTTAAGCGGATCGGTTACGGGTAATAATCTCAAATATAAATGGTCGCCGGCCGCTAACCTAAGCAATGCCAATATACTCAGCCCCGTTGCCAAACCTACCGACAATATCACCTATACCCTTACCGTTAGCGACTCGTGCAATACCGTTAGCGATGATGTTTTTGTGAAAGTTTTTAAGCAAATAACCATCCCGACCGCGTTTTCGCCCAACGGTGATGGCGTTAACGATACCTGGAACATCGATGCACTGGTGGCTTTTCCGCAATGTGTGATCAATGTTTATAACCGCGACGGTCAACTGGTTTACACCGATACAGGTTATACCCAGGCCTGGGATGGCAAATATCATGGCAAACCATTGCCCCTGGGCACTTATTATTACATTATCGATCTGAAAAGTAAACTGCCTAATATGAGCGGGGCGGTAACGATCATCAGGTAAGTGAAAAGTCAAAATTAAAAATTAAAAAGAAGCAACAGACAAGAACTATGAGCGCCTGAGTTTTTTGACTTTTGAATTTTAACTTTTGACTTCTGTAGTAAACCTGCTTATCTTTAAACCATGCATCACGAACATCATTTAAAGAGCTCGGATACCATACGCGACATTGTGATCGGTATGAGCGATGGCTTAACGGTACCTTTTGCGCTGGCGGCAGGCTTGAGCGGGGCGGTAAATTCATCCACCATCGTAGTAACAGCCGGCATTGCCGAAATTGTTGCCGGCTCCATTGCCATGGGATTGGGTGGCTTTTTAGCCGGTAAAACCGATGCCGATCATTACAACTCTGAGCTGCGCCGCGAGTACGAAGAAGTAGAGCGCGTGCCCGAGCAGGAAAAAATGGAAGTAAAAGAGGTGTTTGCCGATTTTGGACTATCAGAACAATTACAAAACCAGATAGCCGACGAAATGGCTAAGGACAAAGATAAATGGGTAGATTTTATGATGCGCTACGAACTGGGCCTCGAAAAGCCATTAGAAAACCGCGCCACACGGAGCGCTATCACCATTGGCCTATCGTATATAGTTGGCGGTATCATCCCGTTATCGCCGTATTTTTTTATCAATAATTCGCTCACGGCTTTGTATTACTCTATCGGTATTACGCTCATCTGCCTGTTTGTGTTTGGCTACTTTAAAAGCAAAGTAACCGGGCAACCACCAATATCTGGCGCGTTAAAAGTGGTTGTTATTGGTGCTTTGGCGGCAGCGGCAGCATTTTTGGTTGCAAGGATGGTGACGGGGGGTAAGTAATTCAAAAGTTGAAAGTCAAAATTCAAAAAGGAGCGGGAATTTAAGCCAGTGTTGTTCTGTTGGTGACATAGGACACGATAGACTTTTTATAGCATGAGGTTTAATTTTCTATATTTGCAACGGTATTAAAAAAAGTGGGGTGGTGGAGCGGTCTATCACGTCAGACTTAAAATCTGATAGACGGGAAACTGTCACAGGGGTTCGAATCCCCTTCCCAATTATCCCCCGAGTCAATCGGGGGTTTTTATTTTTTAAATATCGATTTCTGCTTATCTTTCTCCCTGTCTAATTCGCTTTGGCCTGGTTAAACTCTTTATTTAAATCTGCTAACTGTTGGTTTTCTCGATTATTTGCTTGTGCGTTATAGATGCTATGCTCATGCTGTCGTTATCACCAACATAGTTCAGAATAATTAGATGGATACTGAGTTATCAACCGACCCGTCCTTATCAGTTTTTAGCTTATAAAACCAGATGCCTGCCACGATGGTAACAAAATAAGGGAGTATCAAGCCGAAGTCGCCTGAAGTTATCGAATAAAATTGTACCATAAGGAAAAAAGCAAGCAGGCACAATAGCATGCTTACACCTGTAAGAATAAATTTTCGATTGAGACTAGTTAACGTAACGTTACAAAGGCCCCAGCTGGACAAAAGCAAAATAGCGAAACTTGGTATGGAAAGCACGCTGCTAATTAGCAGCGCCATTGTAGCGATAGTGATTGTTTGCTGAGCAAACGAAGAGTTTTCGGTACCGAGAGAAGGCTGGTTGATAATAAGCGCCAGTATCGCCGATCCTAATAACACGGCCGTTAGCCAAACTTTTAAGCTAAATCCAAGGGCGTTGTTTTTCATTTTTTCTTCGCTTATAGCTTTCGGCTTCTTGCTTCAAGCTCAGAAACGGATAAACTTATCCATCTGCTCATCGGTAAAAGCAATAGTATCCGCGTTGATGAGATTGCCGTCGGTATCCAGCTCGCCCTTAACCGAAGTAATGTGGATCTTTAAAGGCATCACATGTAAATGGATATAGTTGCAAATACCTGTAAAGTGCTCAATACCACGTATGTTACCGTATCTTCCGGATGATATGCCAACCAAAGCGGCCTTTTTATCGTAAAAGCTTTCGGGAAAGGTGCAGGCATCAATAAAAGTTTTGAGCACACCGGGGAAACTCCCATTGTATTCAGGAATAACGAACAGGAATTTATCAGTAGTCGTGATTACCTTTTGTATTTCGGCGAAAGCCGCGCTGCGCTTGCCGTAAAGGTCGGAAGCGATGAGGGTATCGGGTAGCTCGGTTAACGATAACAGCCCGGCATTGAGGCCTTTAGCAGCTAAGGTTTTTTGGTAATATTTAGCTACTTTTAATGTTGAACTATTGGGCCTGTTGGTGCCTGCTATAATGGTAACCATTGGTATATTAATGTTTGTAAGTTAGCGTATCCTGTGGATTACCGGATTAGATAATTTTGTATCTTTAGCCCGGTTTAAACACTGCGAAAATAGAATAAATGGTTCTATTTATTGCCGCTTATTTACAACCACTTTCCGGTTATAAAATTAATTAGAAATAATGAGTAAAATTATTGCTTTAGCCAATCAAAAAGGCGGCGTGGGTAAAACTACATCTTCAATAAACCTTGCGGCTAGCTTGGCTGTGTTAGAGTTTAAAACCTTATTGGTTGATGCTGATCCGCAGGCTAACTCCACATCGGGTATAGGTTTCGATCCGCGTACGATAAAAAACAGCATTTACGAGTGTATCATTAACGATATCGACCCGCGTGATGCTATACAAAAAACCGATACGCCCAACCTGTTTTTACTGCCCGCGCATATCGACCTGGTTGGTGCCGAAATTGAGATGATCAACCTGGAAAACCGCGAGTATAAAATGCAGTCGGTATTGAATAAGGTGCGCGATGATTATGATTTTATCATTATCGATTGCTCGCCATCGTTAGGTTTGATCACCATTAACGCGCTATCCGCTGCCGACTCGGTAATTATACCGGTGCAGTGCGAATACTTTGCGTTAGAAGGTTTGGGCAAATTGCTCAACACCATCAAAATCGTCCAAAACAGGCTGAACACCAAACTGGAAATAGAAGGTATATTGCTGACTATGTACGATGTGCGCCTGCGCCTGTCGAACCAGGTGGTTGAGGAAGTGAAAAATCACTTCGAATCGTTAGTGTTCGAAACAATTATACAACGCAATACACGTTTAAGTGAAGCACCAAGCTTCGGGGTATCGGTTATTATGCACGATGCCAACTGCAAAGGCGCCATAAATTACCTTAACCTTGCCCGCGAAATTATCCGTAACAACGGCCTGGTAACACAAGAAACTGATATAACTACCGCAACTGTATAATAGATGAGCGCAGAAAAGAGAAATGTTTTAGGAAGAGGTTTAAGCGCCCTGTTGAATGATGATTCTGTAAACACAGTTTTAACGAGCAATAAAGAAGTTTCGGCCAAGCCCGAGGTTAACGATATGAACCTGAGCTCGATAAGCGAAATTAAGCTCAAAGAGATCGAGGTAAACCCCTTTCAGCCACGTACCGAGTTTGACGAGCAGGCCCTGCTGGAGCTTGCCGACTCGATCAAGCTGCAAGGTTTAATACAACCCATTACCGTGCGCCGGGTTAACGCCCACGCCTACCAGCTCATATCGGGCGAGCGCAGGTTACGCGCATCAAAAATTGCCGGTTTAACACAAATACCCGCCTATGTACGCCAGGCTAACGACCAGCAAATGCTGGAAATGGCCCTGATCGAAAACATACAGCGCGAAAACCTGAACGCCATTGAGGTTGCCCTGAGCTTTCAGCGGATGATTGACGAAGTGGGTTTAAAACAGGACGAACTCGGCGATCGCGTAAGCAAAAACCGCTCTACCGTAACCAACTACCTTCGTTTGCTAAAACTACCACCAGACATACAGGCTTCCATCCGCGATGGGCAGATCACCATGGGCCACGCAAAAGCTATTATTACCATAATGGACCCCGTTGCGCAATTGTATATCCACAAGCAGATTATACAGCAAGGCCTGTCGGTACGCAAGGTAGAAGAAATGGTGCGCGAACTGCAGCGCAGCACTCCTAAAAAAGAAGGTAAAAAACCCGAGGAATTATCCTTCCAGGTTAAAAAGATACAAGACGATCTGGCATCAAAATTTGGCACCATGGTGAAGATAAAAATGGCTAACGGTGGCAAAGGCGCTATCGAAATACCTTTTTTATCGGCAGATGACATGGGCCGTATTTTGGAAATGTTGGATTGGTAGGCACATGAAGAGATATTTGCTCATCATTATTTTGTTGTTTGCCGGTTTAATGATCAAAGCGCAAACACCCGATACTACCGGGCATCGCAATAAAAAAGACAGCCTTAATCTTAAGCACGACTCGGCTACCGAAAAACCTTTTAAGCCCGAAGTAAAGCGCTATAAAAAAGAGCCCGTTTACCATCCGGATAGTAACCACAGTCCGCACAAGGCGGTAATGAGATCAATATATTTTCCAGGCTTGGGTCAAATTTATAACCATCACGGCCTGTGGTGGCGCTTGCCTGCCCTGTATGGTGGCCTGGCCGCATTGGCATATAATATTTACACCAATGGTAAAGATTATAATGCATTTTTAAAGGAGTCAGAATGGCGCTCACGGGGCAAACCGGTGATACTCGACTCTAAAGGTAATATCGAGTATGTAAAAGATGCAAACGGCAATAACCTTTACCCGCTTGGCGAGCCTTTAGGTATCTACAACGGTTCTGTTATAACTAATATCAACGATCAAACAATCTACAGTTATAAAGATGCGCTGCGCCGTAACCGCGACCTAAGTATTTTTGGCTTTATAGGGGTATGGGGCATCAGTGTTGTTGACGCTTATGTGGAGGCCAAGTTTATGCACTCGTATACCATGGATGATAACCTGAGCTTTAAAATTTCGCCATCCATTATCAATCAGCCTGTTTACGCTTCAAATTTTAATAGTACTTTTACCCCCGCGTTAAAAATCACACTTTTATTTAAATGAAACTAGCATTATTAGGATACGGAAAAATGGGTAAGATCATCGAAAAGATCGCTACCGACCGGGGACATGAAATTATCCTGAAAATAGACGAAAATACGTTAAGCGATATGACGGTCGAAAACCTGAAAAAGGTAGATGCCGCTATCGATTTTACTACGCCCGATTCGGTTTTGGGTAATATACAAAAGTGCTTTGAGGCTCAAACACCAATTGTAGTTGGTACCACAGGCTGGTACGGATCTTTGCAACAAGTTAAAAACGATTGCGAAAAGTACGATAGTGCGTTGCTGTACGCATCAAACTTTAGCGTTGGTGTTAACGTATTTTTTTACGTTAACCAGGTTTTAGCTAAGCTGATGAATAAGTATCCATACTACGAGGTGCAGGTTGAAGAGATACACCATGCGCAAAAGCTGGATTCGCCAAGCGGAACGGCCATGACCATTGCCGAAGGCATTATCGAAAACCTCGACAATAAAAGTGAATGGGTAAACGTGTTGGAGCAAAACGAAGGCGAGGGCATAAACCAGGTAAAAAACAATCAGGTATTGATAGAATCGCTGCGGATTGACAGCGTGCCCGGCACACACACCGTTATTTATGATAGCGAGGTGGATAGCATCGAGTTTAAACATACAGCGCACAACCGCTCTGGTTTTGCCTTGGGCGCCGTTTTAGCCGCCGAATGGATAAACGGTAAAAAAGGCTTTTTTACCGCCAAGGATATGTTTAATTTTGATTTGAAATAATAATATTAAAATACTAAAAACTTAGCATAGTGAACGTAGCTGAATGTGTGATATTTATTTTTGTACTGTTTGTACTGCCGTACATTGGTTTATGGAAATTATTTGAAAAAGCCGGTCAGCCCGGATGGATGGGTTTGATACCTTTGCTGAACGCTTATGGAATGATCGTAATAAGCGGCCGCCCCAAATGGTGGATACTGCTGATGCTTATTCCGGGTATAAACATCATTGTTGCTTTTGGTATCTACATCGATTTTATCAAATCGTACGGTAAAATCAAGTTCAGCGATATTGCCGCGGCAATATTATTACCATTCTACGTTCTGCCAAAATGGGGTTTTGATCCAAAAGTTACCTATTTAGGAGCAAGCCGCAGCGCCGAGTTTAAAGAGAAGTATCAAAAACAATTAAAAAAATCATCCGCACAAGAGTGGACAGAGGCTATTGTTTTTGCAGTGGTAGCGGCTACCATCATCCGCACGCTGTTTATTGAAGCCTATACCATACCTACCCCATCAATGGAGCGCTCGCTGCTGGTTGGCGACTTTTTGTTTGTAAGCAAGGTTAACTATGGTGCCCGTACACCGATGACGCCTATTGCTTTCCCGTTTGCGCACCATACCATGCCTTTGTTAAATACCAAAGCTTATTGGGATGGTTTGGAACTGCCTTATTACCGTTTACCGGGATTGAGCGAAGTTAAAAAAGGTGATGTGGTCGTATTTAACTACCCCATGGATGCCGATACCCCGCTTTTAAGGCCGGTTGATAAACGCGAAAACTATATTAAACGCTGCCAGGGTGCGCCCGGCGATACCCTGAGTGTGGTTAACGCACAGGTATATGTTAACGGTAAAGCCATGCCAAACCCTCCGGGTGAGCAGATTGACTATACCCTGCAAACTACCACCCAGCTTAATCCTAAGATATACCAGGATCTGGAGATAACCACCAATTACGATCCAAATTCGGCAACACCAACCATGACTAAAGAGGCCGCTGCTACGCTTAAGGGCTACTCGGTGGTGAAATCCTTAGTGCCAAACATTCACCCAAAAGATCAGGCCGAAGGCGTTTACCCGGTTAATCCGCAATACAAGATCTATACCCTGAACGGTAAAACACCTTCGTTTAAATGGAACGTAGACAATTACGGACCTATCATCATCCCTAAAAAGGGTTGGACGGTAAAATTAGATAGTTTAACCTTCCCGGTATATGCCCGCGCTATCGAAGTTTACGAAGGCAACAAATTGCAGGTAGTAAACGGCGAGATCATGATAAACGGCGTAAAAACCAACCAATACACCTTTAAAATGAACTATTATTGGATGATGGGCGATAACCGCCACGATTCCGCCGACTCACGCTACTGGGGTTTTGTACCCGAGGACCACATCGTAGGTAAGGCCCTATTCATCTGGATGAGCTGGGACGATGAAGCCGGTTTCTTAGGTAAGATCCGTTGGAGCAGGTTGTTTAGAGGGATACATTAAGAGCCGCCGCTTAAAAGAACTGTCATTTCGATGAGCGGCAGCGAAGAGAAATCTTTAAAGATAGAAAAGCGAATTAGCCGATCATACTGGGTTTTGTTAATTCGACGTGGATTGTTAGATTCACCCAATGTACTAAATGTGGAATCATAATTATTATGTTTACATATTAACTAATCCCGATAAAACTACACTATATATCGGGGTTACAAATGACTTGAACGTAAGATTAATTCAGCACCTTAATAATGCAGGAACCAATAAATCGTTTGCAGGAAAATATCACTGTTATCTTTTAGTCTATTATGAACGATTTACTCACATTGAACATGCAATTGATCGCGAGAAAGAGATCAAAAAGTGGCGGAGAGAAAAGAAGGATCGATTGGTTGAATCTGTTAATCCTGATTGGAGGGTACTCAATAAAGAGGTTGGTAATTAATTGTCAAAGTGTCGCTTGGTAAAGATTTCTCGTCGCTGCGCTCGCTCGAAATGACAATCTGGTTAATCCAATCTCCTTATCCCAAACCTATCCGCCAAAACATTCAAGTCGTTAACCACCGCATCAACAATCGGAATACCGTTAACGGCACGATGGGCCTGCGCTTCCAGTTCAGGTTCGCCCGGGATAACAACGGGCTGATCGGGATCTATGGCATTGGCTGATTTAAAACGGTCGATCCAGTTATCCAAATGATCTTTAAACTCGTTAACCGGTCTAAACCCATCCACACGCATCGCACCTAAAAAATGCCCGATACCCTTCCCTACCGGGTCATCGGGCGGATCTAAAAACGAAACAAAGGGTGGCACCCACGGGCCGTAATTAGCACCCGAAAGCACCGCCGATAGAATATCCACAGTAGCGCTCAACCCAAAACCTTTATGGCTGCCATGGTCGCGGTCGCTACCCAGTGGTAATAGCGACCCGCCGTTTTTTAAAGCATGCGGGTTGGTAGTAAAGTTGCCGTTCTCGTCTTGTATCCAACCTTCGGGTACGGGTTTGCCTGCACGTTGCGCTATCTCCAATTTACCATTGGCCGCTGCCGAAGTAGCCATATCAACCACCACGGGCGGGTATTTACCTGCGGGGAAAGCGTAACACATGGGGTTGGTGCCCAGCATGCGCTCGTTACTAAAGGTAGGCGCTACCAGCGGGCTGGCGTTGGTCATGGCAAAACCGATCATATCTTTTTCTACCGCCATCAAAGCGTGATAACCCGAAATGCCAAAATGATTTGAGTTACGTACCGATACCCAGCCCGAACCATATTGCTCTGCCTTATCGATCGCTATTTGCATAGCGAAGGGCGCTACCACCAGCCCCAAACCTGCGTCGCCATCAACCGTGGCCGTGGTTGGCGTTTGGTGCACAATAGTGATATTGGGTTTGGTATTAATGCGGCCCTTTTCCCATAGGCGCACATATCCGCTTAAGCGGGCAACACCGTGCGAATCAATGCCCCGCATATCCGATTTAATTAGCACATCAGCCGCGAGCATAGCATGCTGTTCGCTGCAACCCATGGCTATAAAAACGTTGTGGGTAAAGGCACGGAGGGCGGCTTCGGTAGTGATCATGGGGCAAAGGTAGTTTTATAATGTAAGATGTAAAAGGTACGATGGAAGATGTATAGGAAACAAAAAACACATAAAACGCCGTTTTAGCTCATTGTTGGTGCCGTCAACAACAACTTTCCAATCAAAAACCGACAACTCACAACTGACAACTGACAACTCACAACTCGCAACCGACAACTCGCAACTGACAACTCACAACCAACCTACACCTCAAACTTCATCCAGCCATTACCTTCGTACCCAAAAACAAACTGCTTAGGGTTAATGATCTCGGCCAGTATCTCAACCGAATCTACAATCCTCGGACCACTGCGGTTAAAGTATTGGTTGCCATCAGCAATGTACAGGCGGTTATTTTTTACGGCTTTCAGCTCAGTAAAACCGGGCAGGGCCAGTAATACGCCAACCTCTTTTAAGGTGCGGTCAATGCCAAATCCACAGGGCATCACAATAATAATATCCGGGTCGGCGGCTTGTACGGCTTCCCAGTTTACATAAGGCGAGTGTTTGCCGTTTTCGGCAAGTATTGATCTGCCGCCGGCTATATCAACCAGCTCGGGCATCCAATTGCCCGATACCATTAACGGCTCCAGCCACTCAATGCAAGCCACCGCAGGTTTATCGGCAATAAATTTTAGCTTATGGCGTATCAGATCAACACGTTCGTTTAAGCTTTCCAACAAAGCGTCGCCTTCGGCGCTTACGCCCAATTGGTCGGCAACCCGGCGGATATCGTTAAAAATATCATTTAGCGTTTCGGGTTGCAGCGATATAATGCCGGCATTTTTATCGAGCAGGTTCTCCAAAGCTTCTTCCACATCCTTTAAACTCACGGCGCATACTTCGCATTGCGCCTGCGTGATCACCACATCGGGCTTAAGCTGCTGAATGGTTTGTTTGTTGATGGTGTAAACCGACAGTGCCTCAGTTAAAATCTCTTTCACCTTACGGTCGATATCGGCACTGCTCATTTCGTTACCAAAGGATGCTTCGCTGCAAACAGGCAAACTTTTAACACCTTCGGGGTAATCGCACTCGTGCGAGCGGCCCACTAAGTTTTGTTGCAAACCGAGCGCACAGACGATCTCGGTAGCGGCAGGTAACAGCGATATAATTTTTTGTGATGGTTGATCCATAGCAGCGGCAAATGTACAAATCTCCCGCTTCCTGTTAAGGTAAAAAATGGCATAGCTACCCCTACAGTTTTATACACTATAAAACTTTATACCATCAATCAGTAAATGAGTTTATGACTGGTAGTCAGCTTTTCCAAAGAAATACCCGCCGCTTTGAAAACCATTGGTAAATGTCCAGTGATGTCCGTTAATAGTTACCGAAGTGTTGGCAATAGAAGCCTCATGGTGATTGGTCTGGGCTCCGGTGTTTACAACATTAGCACTGATCAGTATTATCTCGGGCCCTGCATTCCATATTTTTTTAACTGTTAATGCAGGTTGGATATTGTTAATTTGTTCCATAATGTGTCTGGGCTATAATTAGGGTTAAATTGGTTTTAATCTAAAGGTATATAATATATAGTAACAACAATAATGTTTATATATTATAATGCATTTTAAAAACTCCCATTCATGGCTAAGCATTCAAATCATTATTAATACCAACCAAAAACCTACCTTTGCGGCAATGATCATCCTCACCATATTTCTCGGGCTCGCCGTAAATTTTATTGGCTACGTGCCACCCGGAAATATTAACCTTACCGTTGTACAGATCACTATAAACCGCGGCCTTAAACAGGCTTTACAGTTTATTACCGCCTTTAGTTGTGTGGAGTTACTATTTACCTACGGCATCATCCACGCCGCCGAATGGCTATCGCACCAGTTAAAACTGGGTATAATTATCGATTGGGTAATGGTAATATTGTTTGGCGCACTGGGTGCCATTACCTGGATAAACCGCAGCAAGCCGCCCAAAGCCAAAGTATCAAAATACCACAGCATTAAGCACGGCATTATTATGGGGATCATTAACCCCATGCAAATACCCTTCTGGATGATCAGCGGAACATATTTAATTACCCACGGCTGGATAGTTACCGGTACCCTGCCCCTCATATTGTTTAGCCTGGGCTCGGCATTGGGTGCTTTTTTATGCCTTTTTATTTACGCGAAATCGGCCAGCTACATACAAAACAAGTTTGAGCTAAGCACTAAACTCATCAATACCTGTATTGCTGTACTTTTCTTTTCCTTCGCGGCGTACCATGTGGTTAAGCAGGTTTATTTGCTTTGCGCGAAGCATTAAACCGGTATCGCGATACAAAATTTACTGCCCACACCTTCCTTGCTTTCAACCCAGATGCGGCCGTTGTTCAACTCAATAAAATCTTTACAAATTTTGAGGCCTATGCCAGTACCCTTTTCGTTAGCGGTGCCCAGCGTGGTGTGGCTGGTGAACGAAAATATTTTATCCTGATCGGGCTCTTTAATACCAATGCCCGTATCGGCAACGCAAATAATGGTGTAACCATCTTCAACGCTGCTGCTGATATAGATGCTGCCCCTTGGATTGGTAAACTTAATAGCGTTAGATATCAGGTTGCGCAACACGATCTGTATCATTTCGCGGTCGGCATTGATTACCACATCGGGTAAAATATCGTTATCAACTATTAATTGTTTTTGCTGGATGATGTTGCTTAATGCCGCTATGTTTTCGGTTGTTAGCTGGTACAGATTAAAGGCTTCGCGATTAAGCTGAAAACCCTGCAGCTGATCTTTGGACCAAATGAGTAAATTATCCAGCAATTGCAATGTATTGGCAATGCTGCTTTTTACAGCGGGGGTCAGTTCGGCCATTTCTTTCATGGTCATTTCGCCGGCATCCAGCAAGTCAAGTAAACCTATCACCTGGGTTATGGGGCTGCGCAGATCGTGCGATATAACGGAGAACAACTTATCCTTTACCAGGTTATTAGCCTCAAGTACGTGGTTCTGCTCGTTAATGATATTGCTTTTTATTTTCAGCTCATCGTAAATATGCTTTAAGTAAATAGCTCCACCGCAAATTATAATTATGCCGATGATCAGGATGATCTGGATAATACGTTGCTGGTTGATCACGGCCTGGTTCTTCTCATCCTCCACCCGCAGGCGCTGGTTTTCGTCGGTGCGGCGTTGCGAGTCGTATTTAATACGGTACAGTGCTACCACGCGGTTTTTATCAACGCTTATCAGGCTATCGTTCAGCCTGCTGTATTGATAGTAATTATTAAAGGCCGAACGGTAATCGCCCTTAACCGAATCGAGCAAATAAAAATCATAATAGTTCGATTCGATCTGCTCTACGTTCCCTATTTTATTGGCAATAGCTTCGCTTTGTAACAAAGCCGCACGCGCCTTAACATAGTTATTTTGCTGAAAATATATTTTGCCCAGCAAACCATACACATTGGCCAGGGTACGCGGTTTAAAATTATCGCTGTGCTTTTTAAGTTCCAAAACTTTATTGCAGTAGTTAAGCGCGTGGTCGTAATGTTTTTCTTTTATCTCAACAGATGCCAGGTTAACATAGGCCGATGCCACATCGCCGGCCAGGTTATTAGCTATCGATAACTGCAGCGATTGGTTGTAATAGTCGCGCGCTTCTTTAAGCTTGCCTACGGCCTCGTAACTATTACCGATATTACCAAGTATGACCGCTTTAACACGTTCGTTCCCCTCGCCCTGTATCAATTGGATTGCCTGTAAAAAATAGGCTAATTCGTGTTCATGATCTTTAATAATGCCATAGTAGTACCCTATGTTGTTTAATACTTTGCCGGCGTCGGTTTTATCATTAAGGGCTTTAAATATCGTCAACGAACGATCAAAATAGGTGAGCGCTTGCGGATTGGCATTAGCCGCAAGGTAACCAAGCCCGAGGTTTTTAAAGGCAACCGCCTCGCCTGTTTTGTATTTAATTTGATTGGATAATAAAAGTGCCTGGTTGCCGTAAACTTTTAAGTCATCTAAATTTGTGGTATAATAATCGTACGCCAGGTTGTTTAATACGCTTATTCTGTTGGTGTCGGCTTTCGAGTATTTATTCAATAGTTTCTTAAGGCTGTCTATTTCGCGCTGCTGGGCACGGGCCCGCCCACCGGGCATAAAGCACAGTAATAAACATAATATACCAGCAAAGTAAGCCTTACTATTTAATGGCATAAACCGGATAAGTTTATTATTTAAGTATAAGTTAACTTTCAATTTAAAGCTTGTATACGGCGGTATGGCTAATTAGTTGCAACAAAATACCGCAGCTAAAAGCATTTTCAAACAAAAATCAGTGGGCTATCTGTTCATTGTCCGGCTCGTGGTACCAGGTACCGCGGCCAAAGTTTCGGCAGTATCGTTTTGTTTAAACAGGCGCACAATACGCACAAACCTATGCTGGTAACGCTCATCCATAGCGCTGATGGTTACGCCATGTTCTTTGCCCGATGTAGCGTGTATAAACTTCACACCATCCTCATCATTACTCATTACAATACCTATATGGCCAATTTTGCGGCTATGGGTTTGTGTACCGGTAAACAAAATAATGTCGCCTGGTTTCGCGTCGTTAAGCTCAAGCTTTTCGCCGATATTGATATACTCGCACGATGAACGGGGAACATCGAAATTAAAACTTCTGAAAACAAATCCAACAAAGCCCGAGCAATCAAAACCATAACCTGGGTTTGACGTTGCAAACTGATATGGCGTACCTATTAGCTTCTGCGCATAAGTAAGCAACTGATCGGGGCTTGCTGCTGTGCCGATCGAGTCGGCCATAGCCTTATCTGCGGGCGTATACTCTACCTGCACATGTGCTATAACACTCCGGTGCTTTTTATGATGTACCGCGCGGCTTACCGGTTTATGCTTTTTACCGGCGCTGGCAGTAAAGCCCAAACCAATCAGTAACAGAAAAAGTAGATGTTGTTTCATTAATTATTGGCAAGATATTACATATATCAGCTACCGCAAAGTTGTTAAGCGTCAAGATTTCAACAAAAAACGGCAGTTATTAACAATTCTTGACGATTGAGCCTTTTATACGGATATGCCCGATTATGGTTTTGTTAAAAATCACATCTTTCAGTCAGAGTACCATCACCAGGCGCCATATTGATTTGAACAAAGGCACCGGCTTAACGGCCTGATAGTTTATTAATCAATAATTATTAAATAATCGTAAATATTAATAAAATATTCCTATCAGTGTAATATTTGCAATTAAACGAAATAATCAATAATAAGCACAAGCTTTTTAAAAAACCTCAGGTATAAAGTTCATAAAACCATATTTTTGTGAAAATTGCAAAAACGTACGGCTTTTTAGCTATTTGTCTGATTTTGTTATCAATGCAGATAAAATACGGTGAAAACACGGTATATTTAAGCAATTTATATGTATACTTTTGCTAAGTATATTTATTGATTTACACACCCTCTAATAAAATTTTTATGAAGAAAAAACTACTATTGATTTTCTGTGCGCTGCCATTACTGAGCATGGCATCCACCGGGCCCGACTCCACAAAAAAAGCGAGCGCCTTAATGGCCCCCAATGCATCAACCATTTCAACCAACCTGCCACACCATTGGTCCTTCCAGTTAGAAGGTGGCACCCAGGGCGTTGGTGGCGATCTGCGTTACGGCGCCTTCCAACGGACATCGTTCAGATTGGGAGCAAGTTTTATACCGGTTACCGCTAACAACGCGCTTAGCCTTCCTGGCTTTCAGTCAACAAACGCCATCAACGTTAACTTTTACAACATTCACTTACTGGCCGATATGGTTCCTTTTAAAGGAGCGCGGGGTATTCGTGTAGTTGCGGGCGCTGCGTATTTATACAAAGCCGATGGCGGCCTTAACGTTACTCCAACAGGTAGCTACACTTACGGCAGTACCACTGTTACCGGTACAGATATCGGTAATCTGGATATGAATGTGAGCTGGAAAGGCATTGCTCCTTATCTGGGCCTCGGTTTGTTCCGTAGTTTTCCAAGCCATTTGTTCAACTTCAATTTAGATCTGGGTACTTACTACATGTCGCAGCCTAAAACACACATTATTGGTACCGGTCTTTTATCTGATAACTACCAGCTTGAACCACAGTTTAACGAAAACCTAAAAGAATACCGCTGGTTACCCGTACTGCAATTAAACTTCAACTTCAAACTAAAATAAACCTTAATTAAATTTTAAACACACTGGCAAATCACACATGAAAAAGATATTCAAAAAAACAACATTACCCTTAGCTTCGGTAGTATTTATGTCGCTATTAGTAGTAATGACCGTACTGATGTACGCCTGTAAAAAACCAACGGACGGCATCAATATTTTAGTCGATTCGCAATCACTGTCTCCGGCGCCAACAATGATATCGTTTGTAAACGCCGATTCGACCTCGGTAAACCAACCCGGCGATTTTGCCGTTAGCATTACCGGCCCCGGTGCAAGCCTGGTACAAATGGTTTCGGGCGGTACAACCTTCCAGGTGTCGCACGGCATTTTATCTTTATCACTGGTAAAAGGTACAGTGCCATCATTAACCAATCCGGTTATTTTTACCGTAACCGCCCAGGTTGCAGGCTTTGCGCCGTTTATACAAAACGTTACTATAACTCAGGATGCGCCATCGCTTTACGTAGTTAAAGCGTTAGATTATACCACATCCGCTGCCGGTACAACGTTATTAAAATCGAGCACTGCGCTTACAGGCGGCACGGTATCTTCGGCACTAACGCTTACTACGCCAACAAACACTAACATGACCGAAAACGCCAAGATCGCGTTTACAGCAGGTACCCAATTGCAGGATGGTAACAAAAACGCAATCAACGCCGGTACGTTAACTTCAAACATTGTGCAGTTAGGTGTTGGCAACAATGCTTTAACCGAAGATTTTCCGGGCGGTTTATACGCTGCCGATGCCTTGGACCAAAATGGTGCAGCCATTAGTGGCGGTGTTAACTTTGTACCTGCCGGCTTACTTTCGATCAGCATGACTGCCGACGGAAATACGGTTAAGAATTTCTCTAAACCTGTGAACGTAACAGTTGAACTAAACAGCAACATGAACAACTTTGCTACCGGTACCGCTTTAAAAGTAGGCGATGCATTACCTTACTGGAGCCAAAATGATGTAACCGGCCAATGGAAATACGAAGGCAATGCAACCGTTGCTTTAGATGGCAGCAACAAACTATCGGTAGTAATGCCGATAACCCACTTGTCAAACTGGATGTGTGGTTGGTTCTGGAGCGCTACATCAACCGCGGGAGCTACCTTTACCGCCTGTGGCAGCAACCTTACCGTAAACCTTACCACCGCCGATGCTAACTTTAAAGGTGGTAACTATACCGTATATTTATTATCGGCTTACGGTAATATTGTGGCCTCCAAAAAAGGTGGCGACCTGCACAATGGTTCGAGTGTTACTTTCAAAAACGTGCCTAATATTCCAGGGCAAGGTAAAGTTGCAGTATATTACAAAGGTAAATCAGTTGCGGTGAGCTCATTATTCGCTACCTGCTCAACTCCAACCCTGAATATTACTGTACCTACAACAGCAACAGCCTTTGCCGATCCGGTAAACGTAAAACTTAACATCACCGGCTTATGTAATGGCAAACAGGTTTCTGTTTTACCATCGGCGCCATTCCAGTTATATCAGCAAATTGCCGGTACACAGGCATTCCAGCCGGTTGGCGTGGTTAACATTGTAAACGGTGTTGCGAGCACACAGCTCGAAAACAACGCTGTTTATTACCTGGGTACCTATTACAACAAAACCTATTACCAAACAGGTAACTTTACCATCACCAAAGCGGCCATTACCATACCGCCGTTAACAGGCTTTAACGTGGTTACAGCCTACGATGCCGGAAGCAATACTTTAAGCTTTACAGGCACCATACCCGTACCTTGTAATTAACAAATTGATAGTGAGTATCATTAAGCGCGCCGGGAAACCGGGGCGCTTTTTTTGTTTATGATATGATATAAATGTCATCTCGAACGGCAGTGTGTGATCTTCTGCCACAGACAAGTATGGAGCAGAAGATTTTTTCGCTCGCTACATCCGGGCACCACCCAGCTCAAGAGATAGTTCTCCCGCTGGTCGAAATGACAAGATTGTTATAATGGGAAACTACTATTAACAACTTGCAACTGACAACTCGCAACACACAACTACACCTACTCCAGCATCAACGCGTCACCATCATCAGTTAAACTTAGCCGTACCACATCACTGCCGGCAATACCGTCAACCGAACCGCGGATATGTGCCGCGTTCAATAAAACTTTATCCAGTTGTTTTTCGCGGGCTTTCCATAGGCGCTCCATGGTTTCACGCTCTTTGAGTATCGATGTGCGCATATCCATATAGCCCTCGCGGATGGCTTTCCATTGCTCGGCAAACTCGCTCCCGGTAAGGTAATCGTACAGCAGGTGCATTTTATCGCCCTTGTTTTCCTGGCTGCGGGTAGCATTGTACAGCCTGATCACGCTGTCGCGGAGGATATAGGCCACGGCTTTGGCCTCATCAAACGAGCAGATCCACACGCCGTCCTTTTCGCCAAAGCAATCCATGCCTTTAGGGTAGCATTGGGTAACTATTACCGCAACATCAACACCGATGCTGCGCATATCTTTTTTTAGTTTTTCTATCCAGTCGCCGCCAAAGTCCTTGGTGCGTTTACTTTCGTAGATAATTTTGCCGCACTCCTGCCCAAACTGATTGCGTATCACCTGCACACAGTCGGCCCCGCGCACGCCCTTGCCCACCTCGGTAATTACATCAAAGGGGAAGCTGTTGCGCAGCAGGTCTTCCAGTATCAGTTCCTGCACTTCGCCCTGGAGCTGCATGCTGCCCTGCTCGGCTTTGCGTTTCATTTCTTCGGCCAGCTTTTTCTGGTCGTCGAGCTGTTTGGTGAGCTCCATTACCCGCATCTGGTGCTCGGTTTCTTTAACCAGGTTTTTTTCGTGTTCCTGTTTGCGTATCTGTTCGCCCAGTTCGTTGCGCTGCTCCTGCAGTTTGCGTTGCAGTTGCAGTTCCATTTCTTCTTCACGGTTCTTCAACTGCTGCTCCTTCTGCAAAAACTCCATCTCTTTTAAGCGCGATGCTTTGAGCTTTTCTTCGGCCTCTTTGTTGGTGTTTTCGAGCATGGCCAGCTTATTTTCAAAGTCGGAAGCGATGGTTTTACGCAAACTTTCTTCCAGCGTGAGTTGAAGCGCCTTGCGCTCTTCGGTTAAGCGCTGCTCAAATTGCACCTGTTGTATCTGTTCTTTTTTACTAAACTCATCCAGTTTGCGCGAATACTCCTCCTCCTTTTGTTTGGTGAAGCTCAGCATCTTCTCACGCAGTTCTTTTTTATATTCCTCGGTCATGGCTTCCTCTAAAGGGAAAACCGTACCGCATCCCGGACACTTAACTTCTGTTGCCATTTATTTGATTTTTTGGGTCAATAAAGATAGCCCTTATCGGGGATTAATTGCAAGGGGATGTATTTTAAAAAGGAGTTAAACGTAAAAGCTTGTCATTCTGAGCCTGTCGAAAAAAGGCGGGATGACCTGAAAATTTAAATTAAGATTGCCCCATCGGGGCTACCTGTTTGTAGCAAAGCAAACAGCAATACAGGTATGCGCCGTAGGTGCTACCCTTTAAACCATCCCCGTAAGGGTAGCCCCTGACCGGGGCAAAACAATGCCAGCTAAATTTTGGCTACAAACAGGTAGTCCCTACGGGACATATTTGTATAGTTACCTATGGGATTTGCGTTAGCGATTGCAGCGGATACCGGCCCCGTGGCTAAGGCCTGCGCAGTATGAGCGTAAAGCGCGGCCGCAGGCAACGCCCAAAAGAGAATTTAAATTAACCTATACACTCTTATTATCATCAACAACTCACCAACCGTCATCATCTACCTCTTCACCTTATTCACGTTCCAGATCTTCTCGGCCTTGCGGCCAACAATCCAAAACGATACCGCCAGTATGGCGAAGAACAGCGATTTATTGGTATTATCCCAAAAGTACTCGAAGTACTTGGTGTAAATCAGGATGATCAAAAAGGTAATGCCAAACTCGCGCGCCACAATATCGCTGCGTTTTAAGCCGAACATTAAAAAGCCCGCGTATACCACCGCCGTGATGATGCCCCAGTAAAACAGCGTGATCTGCTTAACTACGCACCATTGGTTGAGCGAACCGTAGTTACCAAACAGCGACAGCATCCACAGCGATACAAACAGGTACAGCATGCCGATAACGTAGGTTAACTCGCCAAATTGGCTGAACCATTTGCGGTGCCTCAATGCCGCGCAGGCCGCTACCAGCACAAAGCCAAAGGCCACAAAGCGCAGCGGGTAGTTCATACCCATAAAGTAATAGCCCCAATGGGTTTGGTACCCGGTTTCGCTGCCGAACCAGCTGCCTAAGGAGATTAAAGCGAAGAGCCATATCATACGCGAATTCATGTTCCAGGCCAGTATGCCGTACACAAATACCGAAAGCAGGAATAATAAGGAAAAATGCCCCGAGCCGTTATCGAACGTTTTGCCCAGGTAGGCAATGCAATTGGCCGTAAGCAATATGGCCATAAAAACCACGGCCTCGTTGCTAAACACCTTTTCGGGAGATACGCGCTTGAGCCGCCTGCTCCAGTAAAACAACCCTGCGGCCACTATACCCGATAAAATACTGATGACGATGTTGGGTGTATCGTACAGCTTTTTAAGGTAGTTGATCACCGAATCATCAACAATGAGCCAGCCAAAGGCGATGGCCCCGCAGATGAGCGCTATCCAGAACGAGTACTTAGCCAGCCGCATCCAATCGAACCCCTTTACCTGGTACGATGCCCGTAGCGTATCAGCCACGCCGCCGTCGATATAGCCTTCCTTTTCCCAATGCGCAATGGCATGGGCCAACAGTTCAGTTTCCGATTTATCGAGATCGAGTTTTTCCAAAATAGGCATTATACTTGCCGGTAAATATAGCCCTTATCGGGGATTAAACGGCGGCTATCCTGTTAACGTTTTTGCGGGGTATATAGTTTGGTGGGATGGACGCTCTCACTTCAACAACTTAATCACATTCTCCCTATCCAAAGCCAGCTGTGCTATCAGCGCGTCCAAACCGTTAAACCGGATATCGCTGCGTACAAAATGATGAAAGTTCATCCTGATCTGCTCGTCGTAGATATCGGCCGAGAAATCAAAAATATTCACTTCGATGTTCCGCGTCATGCCGTTAATAGTGGGGCGGTGGCCAATGTATGCCATGCCTTTATAGGTTTGGCCTTTCACATTAACCGTTACGGCAAAAATACCGTCGGCAGGTATTAATTTATAGCTTTCGGCCACCTGTATATTAGCCGTTGGATAACCCAGTTGCCGCCCTAACTGATCGCCGCGGATAACCCTGCCGGTGATGAAGAACGGATAACCCAAAAACTGGTTGGCCAGATCGATCTGATCGTTAAACAAGGCCATACGTATTTTGGTGGAGCTTACGGCCACATCGTTAATATCCTGTTCAGGTATTTCCAGCACGTCGTAATCAAACTCCTTGCTCAGGCGTTGCAGGTCTTCCAGTCCGCCCTTACGGTCTTTACCAAAACGGTGGTCGTATCCTATCACTATTTTTTTAACACCGATACGCGCTACCAGCACATCGTGGATATATTCCAATGCCGATAGGTTCGAGAAATCGCGCGAGAACGGTGTCACGATCAAATGGTCAACCCCCAAACCTTCCAGCAACGAGGCCTTTTCGGCGATGGTGGTGATCAGCTTCAGGTCCTGGTCCTCGGGGTTGAGTATCATGCGCGGATGCGGAAAGAAGGTGAGTATCACACTCTCGCCACCCGATGTCTTAGCCAGTTCGGTTATTTTGGAGATGATCTTACGATGGCCCATGTGCACACCATCAAAGGTGCCAATGGTTACCACGGCATTTGCCACGGGCGTAAATTCGTTGATGTTATGGTATATTTTCATTGGTATCAGCCCCCTCTAAATCCCCCCGGTAGGGGAGACTTCAAAAGCTTTTTTATTTTTAAAGCCCTCCCTACCGGGGAGGGTTGGGAGGGGCTCATTTATTACGTGTTTATATTCTCTGCCGTTGCCTTTTGCTCCCGTATATAATTCACCAGCTCCATTACCTCGTAAGCATCCTCCAGTTTAAATTCGCCGCTGCGGGTACGGCACAGTTTGCTCAGGTAAGCGCCGTTGCCAAGCGTCCGGCCAAAATCGTGCACCAAACTACGGATGTACGTACCTTTGCTGCATACCACCCTAAAGTCAATTTCGGGCAGGGCAATGCGGGTAAGCTCAAACTCCATTACGGTAACAAAGCGTGCGCGCTGCTCTACCTCTTCGCCTCGACGGGCCTTTTCGTACAGGCGTTCGCCGTTTATTTTTACAGCCGAATGTGCCGGCGGGTATTGCTGTATATCGCCTGTGAACTGCGCACAGTTGGCCAGTATCTGTTCGGTGGTGATGTTGCTGATATCGAAAGTTTGATCAACTTCGGTTTCCATATCGTAGCTGGGCGTGGTTGCGCCCAATACCATGGTGCCGGTGTATTCCTTTTCGCTGGCCTGGTAACTGTCAATCTGTTTGGTGAGCTTACCGGTACAGATCAATAGCAAACCGGTTGCTAAAGGATCTAAAGTGCCCGCATGGCCTACTTTGAGTTTAAGCGGCTTTAACGAGTTGCGGATCTTGCCCACCACGTCGAAACTCGTCCAGCGGAGTGGTTTGTTGATGAGCAGCAGTTCGCCGTCGGCAAAGTTAAAGTCGCGGAATTTGCTTGGGTTGGATGTCAATTTGTTTTCTGAGCGCTAATAATAAAGCGCAAATATCGTACTTAAAATTTGAATTGCATATTGTACGTATGTTGTTGGTATGGTAGCTTTTGTATGGGTTTTGGTTAAGAACCATTTCTGGCAAATATGATCAAAGGTGTTACATTACCCTGGTCTGCCGCTCTTATAGCAGTTAAATAACTTTTCCTTGCTTCATCTGCCTTTACCAAAGCCGAGCTTCCCCATGAGTAAACCGGCATCGAAAAAATTTGACTAATTATAACATCAGCTATTAGCCTCGAATGCCGCCCATTGCCATTAGCAAAACAATGAATAGATACAATACGATGCTTGAAACGTATGGCAATTTCATCCGGCGCAAAGGTTTGATTGTCTATCCAGAATTGGGTATCGTCCAATAATTTCTTCAGCTCCATTCCGATTTGAAACCGGTCTATGCCAATATTCTTATTCGAATTTCTGAATGTCCCTGCCCATTTCCATACTTCGCCCAACATCCTTTTATGAAGATCTTTTATAAACTTCTCCGTCAAAATATGTTCTTTGCCGAACTTGCGCCTTAAAGTCCATTCAACCGCTTTTTGAATGTTTAATTGTTCAAATTCATCCAGTTCGCCCCTTGTAGTTATTGTCGAAATAAGCAAACTCTCTTTTTCTTCCTCATCTAAAGGGGTTTGCCCTTCTTCGTAAGCAAAGTCTATTCCCATATATATTTTGGTAGCTCTTCCTTTATTTCGGCGGCTTTTTCGTGTATGGCTTTCTCAATTCTTTCCAAAGAGTTTTCCTGGTCCTCCAACTTCATAGAATTGGACGTTCTCAAAACTATTTCCCGTGCCAGCACATACGCTCTTTTTTCAATCATTTTTTCAATGGAGCCGTCTGCCGGAATCAAACCATATACTAATTTCATATCCATTGCCTGCGCTGCCTCCCGCAAACGATTAATCGTAATGCTGCCTGTCGCTTCCCGCATTTCCAATTCCTTTACACTTTGCGCGGTGATTTGCAATCTTCTACCTAATTGCTGCAAGGTCATATTTAAAGAAGTCCTTACTGCATTTAACCAGCCCTTTGAAGGCATCACTATATTTTCAGCAGGCTTAAAAACGGTTAATTTCTTATCCACCTGCTCGATTAACAAGAGTCGCTTTTTATTTTTCATCAGGCTATATCCTTAAAAATACAAAGCAATTTTAAGGATATATTTTGAAAAATACAAGAATTTTTCAAAATATATCCTTAAATTAAATTTAAATATTCAGGCTATAAGCTGAAATTAATTCCTGAGTGCCATCACTCAAACTGGTCGAAGTTTATAACCGCACTTGGTTGGTGTTATCATCAACAAACACTCACAAAAAAAGCCACCCATCAGGCAGCTTAAATATATCATAAATAATAAAATCTAACTAAATCCGAAATCGAAATTCCGAAATCCGAAATCTAAGAAATCTGCCCCACCGCATACAAAGCCAGCAGCACAATACCCACTACAATACGGTACCAGCCAAACAGCCTGAAACCCTTTTTCTCTAAAAAGGTAATAAAGCTTTTAATGGCCAGCATAGCTACCACAAAGGCGATCACATTGCCTACGGCTAAAAACTTGATCTGCTCGCCGGTAAACGTTGCCGATACATGTTTGTGATAATCCCAGATCTCTTTTACGGTAGCGCCAAACATGGTTGGCACCGCTAAAAAGAACGAAAACTCGGCTGCCGCGGTGCGGGTAAGTTTCTGGCTCATCCCACCAACAATGGTAGCTGCCGACCGTGATACGCCGGGCACTACTGCCAAACATTGAAAAAAGCCAACCTTTAAAGCCGTAGCGTAACTGATGTCCTCTTCCTTTTTAACCTGGGCATTAGGGTTGTTAAACCATTTGTCAACAAACAGCAAAATGATACCGCCTGCCAGTAACGAGCAAGCCACTACCAACGGACTCTCCAGCAGCATATCAATCTTCTTTTTTAGCAATACGCCCACTATAACCGCGGGGATAACGCCCACAACCAGCTTATAGTAAAAATCGAGCGACTTAAAAAAACGTTTGTAGTATAGCACCACTACCGATAGGATAGCCCCTAACTGTATGGCCACTTCAAAAAGCTTTACAAATTCGTCCTTACCAATACCCATAAACGAGCTGGCAATAACCATGTGGCCGGTTGATGAGATCGGTAAAAACTCGGTAATACCTTCAATAATGGCCAGTATAACTACCTGGAAAATATTCATGCTTTGTTTGCAGGTTTTTTAAATATCGCAAAAAAGCCTACCACAAAGCCGCTCAAAACCAATAGCGGCGCTATTACAATTTTGCGGGTATCGTAAATGTCAGTAGTGCCGGTCATGGTTAAAAAACCGATGATCACCAAGGCTATCGCTACAAAAAATATGCGGTAGTTGCCTTTTTCAAACACAAAGTGCGGAGTATGGTTGGTAGCGCTGCCTTTGGCCGCTGCCGGTTTTGGCGCTGCGCCTTTAACGGGCTGTGCTATTACGGGTTTTTGTTGTTGTGCCATTATCTGTATAGATCGTAAATTTTTAAACGTAAAAACTTGCTTACCGCAAGGTAGGTGCTAAATGCCGAAATAAATATGCCGATGCCTATCACCACCAAAAACACCATACCAAACTCGGTATAACTTTGCAGTATAACCAAATCGGGTATCTGTATGGTAGCCAGGTACAGCATGCCCACTAATAATATAATGGCGATGAGGCCGCCCAGCAGGCCGTGCCAGATGCCGTATAATAAAAACGGTTTGCGTATAAAGCCCTTGGTTGCCCCAACCAGTTGCATCGATTTAATTAAAAACCTTTGCGAGTAAATGGCCAGGCGTATGGTATTGTTGATCAACGCTACCGATACCACTAAAAATATCGCCGTAAAGGCCAGTATAATTAAGCTGATGGAGGCCAGCTTTTGGTTCATCATATCCACCAGCGATGCCTGGTACTTCACCTCTTTCACCACCGGGTTTTTAAGTAACTGCGCTTTAAATTTTTCGATGGCTGTGTTATTGGCGTAATCGGCGTTCAGGTAAACGTCGATAGATTCGGGCAGCGGGTTATAGCCCAAAAAGCTCACAAAGTCTTCGCCAAGGTCTTTTTGCAGGTTACGGGCGGCAATTTCTTTAGGCACGTATTGCGCGTTTTTTACCGCAGGGTTGGTTTGCAGTTGTTTTTGCAGTTGCAAAACATCCGGTTCGCGGGCGCCGTCGTCAACAATAATATTCAGTACAATATTCTCCTTAACGTAGTTGGACAGGCGGTTGGCATGCACTAAAATAAGCCCCAGCAAACCCACCATCAGCAGCACCATAGCAATACCAAAAACGGTTGATATGTATATGCTTTTAGTTTTTTTTGCGGATATGCTTGGCTCAAATTCTTCCATTGTTGCTATATAGGTTGGGCGAAAATAAAAAAACCTTAGCGTAAAGGTAAAATATAATTCTGTTTTAATACTGTGGTGTTAAAATGTTGATGCCATATTTAACAAAAATTAACGTGTGGAGGTGGTTGTCAGTTCTCAGTTGTCGGTTGCCAGTTTAAAAGTTGAAGGTTGTAATATTCTGCACCATCCTGGTTTTTACTTTTGAATTTTGGCTTTTTGCTTTAACAATAAGTTAATTTAAATTAACTAAAACCATTCTTTTTTTAACCTGTTATTCCCTGTAAGATACAATTACTAATATGAAATTAGCCGAATCCATCAAACCCAATATCGAAGCCATGCTTTGCCCGCTACACGATATTCACCCCGTTGTCGACGTTTTAGGCAACGAATTACAGATTATCTGTTGCTGCAACAGGTTTCACGATCTGTGCCGCCGCCAGGCCGAAGCTATGCTCGGCCAAATGGATTTTACCGTCAGCAATTTAACTATTGTTTAAAATGAAGATTTCAACCGACAACTCGCAACCCACAACTGACAACTGAACTATGAAACCAGCCAACAACCCCAATAAACCCTCTCCTGCCGATACCCCATCTCATCGTCCGAATGACGAGGGCCATAAAAGCATCGTAAAAAAGCAGGATAAACAATATCACGCCAAAGAACCGCACAAAGGCGACATCGCCAAAAAGCACGAAAACGAAGAACAGCCCGTGCATTCGGCAGATGGAGAATAATTAGGGGTAATAGATCAGTTAAAACTGCACAACACCTTCGTAAACAATACTGGCACGCTCACGCATGCTTAACGTCAGCTCCGCCGCTCCCGATGGCGTGATGGCGATCATAAACTGCTCTATCGGCGAATCGCCTACAGGATTAATTTTAATTTCAACATCTCCCTTTTTCTTCTGTTTAACGGCATATTTGTAGTTTGTAGTCGAAAATAAGGAGCCGGCCACATCAACCGTTACGTGGTTGTAATTATCTGTAGCAACGTCATTCGGGGTGTTTTGATTAATATTAAAGTAAGGCAAAAATGATATTACCGAGTCGGCCTTTATCACCACTTTAAAACCTTCGGGTAAAGTAACGTGGTTAGTTCCGGTATGCGTTACATCTTTTGCCAAACCACTTTCCGAACCCGACCCTGTACTCACCGTGGCGTGCTGAGCTAAAAAGACCAGCATTTTGTTATCGGCCATTTTTTTAATACTATCTGCGCGGCTTCCCTGCGCAAAGGTATTGCCAAAGCCAATAATCAGCACCAGGGCAGGCAACAACAAATATTTAAAGTTTTTCATTTTAGGATGATAGGTTTTATGGTGAGGTAAACATACAGAATATCGGCAATAAACGGGTTTCGTTTGTGTAAAATAGCTATGACGTTGGTGCACATGCTAATTAATCACACTACTATGTCTACCTAATTTCTTGCTACTTGATACTAACTACTCGATACTAACCCAAACTTTATTATTTTCGCAGTTCAATACCCTTTACACGCGAAAATGGATTATCAATTTAAAGATATAGAGAAAAAGTGGCAGGCATTTTGGGCCGCCAATCAAACTTTTAAAGCCGACAACCACTCGTCGAAACCAAAATACTACGTGCTGGATATGTTTCCATACCCATCCGGCGCAGGTTTACACGTTGGCCACCCGCTGGGCTATATCGCGTCCGACATATTTTCGCGCTACAAACGCCTCAAAGGCTTTAACGTATTGCACCCTATGGGGTACGATTCGTTTGGTTTACCAGCCGAGCAATACGCCATACAAACGGGGCAGCACCCGGCCATCACTACCGAAGATAATATTGCCACATACCGCCGTCAGCTCGATCAGATCGGCTTTTCGTACGATTGGAGCCGCGAAGTACGCACCAGCGAACCCGGCTATTACAAGTGGACCCAGTGGATATTTATGCAGCTGTTTAACAGCTGGTACAATAAAACTGCCGATAAAGCCCAAAACATCGACGAACTGGTAAAACACTTCGAAAGCAATGGTTCGGCAGGCATCAGCGCCGTGTGCGATGATGATACCGCCGTCTTTACCGCTGCCGAATGGAAAACCATGAGCTTTGAGGCACAGCAAACCGAGCTGTTAAAATACCGCCTCACCTACCTGCGCGAAAGCACTGTAAACTGGTGCCCGGCTTTAGGTACCGTGTTGGCTAACGACGAGGTAAAAGACGGCTTTAGCGAGCGCGGCGGCTACCCGGTTGAGCAAAAAAAGATGATGCAGTGGAGCATGCGCATCACCGCATACGCCGAGCGTTTGTTGCAGGGATTGGATAACATCGACTGGCCCGACCCTTTAAAAGAGATGCAGCGCAACTGGATAGGCAAAAGCGTGGGTGCGATGGTAAAATTCGCCATCGACAAAACTGACAACTCACAACTCACAACTGACTACATAGAGGTTTTTACAACACGTGTCGATACCATTTTTGGTGTTACCACGATAGTTATTGCTCCGGAGCACGAACTGGTTGCCGCCTTAACCACGCCCGAGCACAAAGCTTCGGTTGATGCCTACATCGCACAAACCAAAAAGAAAAGCGAACTCGACCGCATGGCCGATACCAAAACCGTAAGCGGAGCTTTTACCGGCAGCTATGTCATCAACCCGGTTAACGGCGAGCGTGTGCCTATCTGGATCGCCGATTACGTATTGGCGGGCTATGGCACTGGTGCGGTAATGGGCGTACCTTCCGGCGATCAGCGCGATTACCTGTTTTCAAAGCATTTTAATTTACCCATCATCCCGATCATCGATATCCAAAACATCGAAACCGAGGCCGACCCGACCAAAGAAGGTAAATACATCAACTCGGGTTTTATCAACGGTATGGGCTACAAACAAGCTACCCAAACCGTGATTGCCGAGCTGGAGAAAATAGGCATGGGCTACGCCAAGATCAACTACCGCATGCGCGATGCCATCTTCGGCCGCCAGCGTTACTGGGGCGAACCTGTTCCGGTTTATTTTAAGGATGGCTTACCACATTTGATCAGCGAAAGCGAACTGCCCTTAATCCTCCCCGAAGTAGATAAATACCTGCCTACCGAAACCGGCGAACCACCATTGGGCCGTGCCGAGGACTGGAAATATCAATCTTCTGAAGGATCTTTTGAGTACGAACTAAGCACCATGCCAGGCTGGGCCGGATCGAGCTGGTACTGGTACCGCTATATGGATGCCAATAACGATCAGGAGTTTGCATCCACCGAAGCGATCAAATACTGGAAAGACGTCGACCTGTACATCGGCGGCAGCGAGCATGCCACCGGCCACCTTTTGTACAGCCGTTTCTGGAACAAGTTTTTAAAAGATTTAAACCTGGTAGTTGAAGAAGAGCCTTTTAAAAAGCTCATTAACCAGGGTATGATACAGGGGCGTAGTAACTTTGTGTATCGATTGAATGATGCCGATGGCCGCCCGACTAACACTTTTGTAAGCCACGGCTTAAAAGGCCAGTACAATACATCGGCCATACATGTTGACGTGAATATTGTGGAGAACGATGCGCTTGATCTGAACAAATTCAAAAAATGGCGCGATGATTTCGCTAATGCGGAATTTATATTAGAAAGCGGCAAATACATCTGTGGTGTGGAAGTCGAAAAGATGTCGAAATCCAAGTACAATGTAGTTAACCCCGACGACATCATCGAGCGTTACGGCGCCGATACCCTGCGTATGTACGAAATGTTTTTGGGCCCGCTGGAGCAAAGCAAACCCTGGAACACCAACGGCATCGAAGGTGTGTTTAAGTTCCTGCGTAAATTCTGGCGCATGTTCCATAACGATGCCTGGGCCATTACCATCAGCGAAGCCGAGCCAACCAAAGCCGAACTGAAATCGCTGCACAAGATCATCCGTAAGGTGGAAGAAGATATCGACCGTTTTTCGTTCAACACCTCGGTATCCAGCTTTATGATCGCCGTTAACGAGTTAACCGATCTGAAATGCAACAAACGCGCTATCCTGCAGGATATGGTCATCATCCTATCGCCATACGCGCCGCACATTTGCGAGGAGCTTTGGGTAATGTTAGGTAACCAGCCAGGTACGTTATCGTACGCGCCATACCCTAAATTTAACCCCGAGTATTTAATTGAGAACGAGTTTGCCTACCCGGTATCCATCAACGGCAAAACCCGTATGAATCTGAATATCTCGCTGGCTATTGAAGGTAAAGAGGTAGAAGACCTGGTACTCACCAACGCCGACGTACAAAAATACCTCGACGGTAAAACCCCTAAAAAGGTGATCGTGGTTAAAGGTAGGATCATCAATATTGTGGTGTAAGGACAAATTACACTCAACCCAAATTGTCATTTCGAGCGAGCGTAGCGACGAGAAATCTTCTGCTTCATACTTGTCTGCAGCAGAAGATCTCTCACTATCGTTCGAGATGACATTTTTTTAAGGGCCTGTCATCCTGAGCTTGTCGAAGGACGGAGCGCGGGCCTTCTCTCCACGCGTCATTGCGAGGCACGAAGCAATCCCCGACTTGAAGGTCAAACCTGCAGAGCCGCTCTGTAAGTCGGGGATTGCCGCGCTATCGCTCGCAATGACGCTTCAATAAACATTCCCCCCACTGTTCTAAGCTTTCAGCTTCCTCCCCCCTTTCATATTATTATTTGATTTTCTTAATTTTGCGACATGACGACGCCCGACTCTGCAAACACTTTTGATCCCGGACCGGCCGACCTTAAGCTCAAAGGCTTTAAGGTTTACCACATGGATACCCCTGCCAACGGTGCGCCCAGCTATAACCGGCGCGACTTTTATAAGGTGAGCCTTATTAACGCCAGGTACATCATCACCTATGCCGACCGCAGTATTGAGGTAAGCGGGCCATCGCTGTTTTTCTCAAACCCGCATGTGCCGTATTCGGTTGAGCTACTGTCCGAAAGGCATACCGGCCACGCCTGTTTGTTTACCGAAGATTTTTTATCCGCCGCCGAGCGTACCCAAAGTCTGCACGAATCGCCTTTGTTTAAAATAGGCGGCAACCCTATTTTCCCGTTAACCGATGAGCAGGCGGCTTTTGTTACCGGCATATTTAAAAAAATGCTCGAAGAGCAAAGCACCGATTACATTTACAAAAACGAGCTGATCCGTAACTATATCGGCCTCATTATACACGAGGCCATGAAGCTGCAACCCGCCGATAACTACTTTAAACATAAAAACGCGTCATCGCGCACTACAACCCTGTTTCTCGAACTGCTCGAAAGGCAATTCCCGATCGAGAATACCGACCGCCCCTTGCGTTTGCGTACCGCACAGGATTTTGCCCAAAACCTATCCGTACATGTAAACCACCTCAACCGCTCCGTACGCGAGGTTACCGGCAAACCCACCACGGCACACATTGCCGATCGTATTATCAGTGAGGCAAGGGCCCTGCTGCAACATACCGACTGGAGCACCGCCCAGATTGCCTATGCCCTGGGTTTTGAATACCCCACCTACTTTAACAACTACTTTAAAAAGCTAACGGGCACGGCGCCTAAATCACTTCGCATAAAAACTGTTTGATTTTCTTACTCTTTTGTTTGATAATCATTACCGCTTCGCTTTGCCGCGACTGTAACTTTGTGTAAATCAAAAAAAAAGGAACAGCACGATTTATGCAAAAAACAAAAGATCAGGATTTAAACATCATCTTCCCTACACCCGGTAACCTTGCCGGCCTAACCTGGGTTAAAACGCTTACACCGCCAAACCGGGCATCCCGTAAGGTAAATGTTAACGTTTTTGCCGAGCAGGGCACCAACCCCAGCTGGCACGCGCACCCTTGCGAGCAAATGCTTATCGCGATGGATGGCACCGGCTATTACCAGGAAAAAGGCAAACCCATGCAATCGCTTGGCCATGGCGATGTGCTCTTTATCCAGGCCGGGGTTGAGCACTGGCACGCGGCATCGCTTGGTTGCGCGTTTAGCCATGTGGTTATCAATGCCAATCAGCGTAAGCAAATTATAACCTGGCTTAAAAGGGTTAAGCATTAACCGGGCACAGCTATCAACTTATTCAAAACCACAACCAAATCACTCTTTTTGAGCTGGAAGCTTAAAGCACAAAGCCGGAAGCTAAATAAAAGCTTCCGGCTCTGGTTATTAAATAAAAGCTTCATGCTTCCGGCATCAAGCTTCCAGCTTCAAACGCTAATTAGTTTTGGCCAAACTCGCCGTTAGCTGCAATAGCGATATCGTCGCTCAGCATAGCGCTGCCAAAGCCTGCACCTACGCCAAAATCTTTACGGTTAAGGCTGCCTGTAATTTTAAAACCGGCAACAGGTTTTTTGTTCATGCCTATACCTGTACGCACAGTTGCGTTTAAAGTAACTGGTTTGGTAACGCCGTGTAAGGTTAAATTACCAACAATGGTGTAAGTGTTAGCACCTGTTTTTTTAAAGCTGGTGCTTTTAAAAGTAAGGGTTGGATATTTGGCAACATCTAAAAAAGCATCGCTTTTTACGTGTTTGTCGCGGGCATCGTTATCGGTGCTCAGGCTGCTGGCATCGCCGGTAAAATCCAATACAGCGTTGCTAAAATCTTCGCCTGTTGTTGCTATGGTAGCGTCAAAGCTTTTAAACTGTCCTTCAACATCGCTTATGCCCATGTGGGTAATAGTAAATGCTAATTTCGAGTGGTTTTTATCAACCGACCATGTTGCCGGTGCGATAGTTTTAAACGAAAACAATACTGCCGTAAAGGCTACTGCTGCTAATAATGATAATTTTTTCATCTTCATTTTAATTTTTATAGTTTGATTTATGTTATGCTACTCTCCACGCTTTCTTTGCGCGATCGTAATGATAGCACAAATATAGAAATATAATACATGTTACAACATGTATTTTTATCATTTTTACTTTTTGATGAGAAAACAATTTAGCACGCCGTAAGTTTGTAATATTTTTCTTTTGTTTTAATAAATTAAAGCGATAGCAAAAAATACACCTGTAATCAACCCCGGCGACATTAGCTTTCGGCATTCTCATTTTCATCAAAAAAATAAGTTTACTTTGAGCAAATTAACTCCTGATTAAATTATCAAACTCAGGTTAATATTTTCGGTTCTGGTGCCTAAACTATTATTAAATACAATAGTTATATTACCCGGCACGTAACTTTTTACTATACTATTAACTAATTAATTATTAATTTATAATATTATATTTTGGTAAAAAAAAGAGCATCTTGCGCCATCAAAAACCTATTTACTCAATATATGCCAAACCGTTCAACCAGTAACCCAGCAACGCATCTTAAAAGAATTTGGGCCAGGCCCGAGTTAATGCTTATAAGCCGCGACGACGTAACAATCAGCAAACACAGCCCTTTAGTGCACGAAGGTACCGGCTCCTGGAAAGACCTTGGGAACGGCCCCCTCTTTTACAATCAATCGGAAGGTGCGGCTGTTACCAACAAATCGTCGGCGCTATCATAAAATGCCCGGTGTTTGCTTTATGCACTATAAAACGTTAAATTTGGCTTTACTTTAAGCCCCCTTAATTAAAATGTTTAACGAGCAAACTCCCCTCAGCGTACCGAAAAAAAAAGATTGGATTGGCCCTAAGCTTATTTTGATTTCCAGAAACGATGTTTTAACTCCAAAGTCAAAACCCAATGTCCACGAGGGTACAGGCAAATACACTGCAGATACTTCTTACGGTTTTTTTTCAAACCAGGCTGGCACCTCTCGCGTAACGCTTACCAAACATGGTAACCCTATCGGTAATGTATCGTCGGCAGCCTCGTAATGTGAGGGTCGCTTCTACCTAAAAACGTGCGATCTTAATCATTACTAAATAAAATATATTATATTTGAACCATTAGGCAATTAAAACGGCTTAGTATTAACTAATGCCTCATATGCCAAACTTACAAAACCCTATTGCCTATACGGCAACGCTCAAAAAAACCTGGGCGCAGCCCAAGCTTGTTTTAATCAGCACCAGTCAGATTTCGGCTAAAAACATTCCGCAGATACGCGAAGCTACAGGGCATTACGTTTCGCTACCTTCTACTGGTTATAGGGGTTTTGTTAATGCAAAAGGCACAAAAGCTGTTAGTATCAGTATCAACAACGTTCAACACCATCACCAGTCATCTTTTGCATCGTAACATCCGTTTAAACTTAAAATAATATAAAGCTCCGGTTGGGGCTTTTTTTGTTTGAGACAGAATACGTGATCTTGCTACTTGATACTAGATACTAGATACTTGCTACCCGATACCTGCTACTTCCTTCCGCTCCCTCATCGCTATGAGCAAGCAAATTGCCCCGGCCGTAACAGCCAGATCGGCAACGTTAAAAATACCGGTGCGCAGGCCGGCAATGCCCACGTTCATAAAATCGGTAACGTGGCGGTCAAAAAATATCCTGTCTATCACATTCCCCATGCCGCCGGCAAATATCAGCGCCAGCGCTATCATCTTCAGGGTGTTTAGCTTATGCAGGTTTTTTAAGGTGTACACTACCAGGGCTACCATCAGCGCAAGCGGCATCATACTTAACAGCCAAAAACTAACGGCTTTGGGCAGGCTATCGCCAAGGCTAAGCGCGGCTCCTGTGTTTTCGGTATACTCCAGTTTAATGGTATTGTGCAGGTAGCTAATATCGGGGTGGTTCATCAGGTGCGTTTTGGCGAGGTTTTTTGTAACCCTGTCGCAACTTATAGATGCTATACTAATGATACAAAACAGTAATATTTTGGTTGATGATCGCATTATTTGGGGCTATTTTTTATAAAATTAATATTTTTTTTAATTTTTTTTTATAAATATTTCCAACCTTTCAATTAAGTGGAATTAGTCCAATTTTTGGATTTTTTAATTTAAAATCACAGTTAATTACTTAAACGTAATATTAACACAAAAGTTACGTAAAGCAACTCCAAAATCGCCCTTGGTTTTAACTGGACGAAGATTTTGGGATGTAACCCTGTGCAAAAACGTGCCGTATACAGCGTCGTAATTAACCAGAAAGAGTATAAAATTAACCAAAAACAATAAATAATTTAACCTTACACCTTAACCTCAACCCCTATGCCCGACTATCTGATTTTATTCGCCCTCATCACCTTCGCCGTGATACTTTATGTGATGTTTTACAACGAGTTTGTGTTTATGCCAAAAGTTAAAAAAGTTGAACTGGCTAACGAGTTTAGGTACGCCCGTAACTTAAATACCGAACTCATCCACCTGTTTCGTAAATACGAATCGTACCTGCAAACCGCCGGCGGTATTTTCGACGGACTTACCTACGACGCCGTTGTTGCCGAACTGCAAGCCTGGCACGATAAAGTTTATACCGATGATACCTTTAAAATATTGGTGAGCGAAGAGAAAAAAGCGAACCGTTATATTATTGACGACTTGCAAGCCGATATTTTTGAACATATTAAAATGCAGCACCAGGTTAAAGCCAACTTTAGTAAAGCCCTAAGCCAGCTAAGCAAAGTAGCCGCTTAACACCACCATTACATACGTAAATAGTGTAATATAATTAACTGCATAACTAAGGTGGTAACCTTTGCTCAGTCAACAGCTTACTATCTGGTACTATCACAACCTGCAACTAAATGACTAACAATCCAACTAACAATAAAAAACCCTGGTTAAACCCACAGCTTACCGTTATTACGGCCAGCCAGATAAAAGGCTATGCCCCTAAAGCGGCTTTGCAAAACGCGGGTAGCCTTGCCTTAGATGCCGGCACTATGCTGGAGCCGGGTATTTTTTGGCCGGCACAAACCGCCGGTATCCAGGTTAAACAACCACCTGTGGCCACGGTTAAAAACGCACCACGTATTGGTATAATGCGTTTTGCCGGCTACTGTGTACTTATGGTACTTATGCTGCCCCTATTTTTGTTTACAGGCAGGCGCCCGGCAAATTAAAATTGCTATTGTTGATTTTTTTTAATCCCCCTAACTATTGGGCCCTTTCTGCATACCAGCAGAAGGGCTTTTTTATTGCATAATGCTACCAAATTAACCTACGGCCAACCTGATATTTCCTTGTGGTAAAATTGCTAAACAAACCGTTAAATCAGCAGCAAAATCTGGCTGTATCGTACTTAATCAGCAATAATATATTAACTATTAATTTTTTATCCTATGTAGAAATTATTTTTATTTGCTTGAAACATAGATACTTATACTTACGTAAACACCACTAACCCTATTAATTTATTTGGTCCAGATCCTTAAACATGTAATGAACACAAGTAAAATTAATGACAGAGAAAGAATTATTTATCACAGTACCCGGTGCATTTTTGCCCCTCACCAAAAGCTATCACCACAGCTTCACAAAAACTAAACAACGTACGGCAACGGCTAAACGTGGTCCGGGTATAAGTGTACTGCGTTTTGCAATAGCTGTTTTTGTATCGTTATTATTATTGCCGTTTTTACTGATTACAGGCCGCGATAAGGTTAAACTTAACAAAATTAAAAGCGAGGATGCGGCTGATAATCAGCAACTGGTGCCTCGTTTTTAAGTTATTCGCAACAAATTATCTGCTATAGCGACATCCAACCCTGCTGCCGTTACATGTTATAACTCACAAATTAAATAAAGTCAGCCGGGTTAAATTACAAATAACCACTTGCTAATATTGCGTTTAAACGTTGTATTCGCTATCTTGCGGCACCTTATTAATAACTATTGAAAATGAACCCATCAACAGGTACAACTTTCATGTGGATTGCCCTGCACGCTAAAATGGGCCAAACGGTACAAAACAAATCAATAACAGCAATTAAAACCAACCTGTTATGATGCGTTTAGTTAAGTACGGATTAATTTTCGCGATTATGCTGCCGCTTTTTATTATCGACGGACAGGATAACATTAAGCTCACCAAAATTGAGCGTGACGATGACCCGGTAGAACAGCCGCGTTAAACCGCTCCGCAGGCGGTTATGCTCTCGCCCATAGGCGGTGCATCTTTCTGATCAGGCAAGATGCCATTTTGTAAATCACTTAAAACACCCAAATGCTAAAAAGCCACCAACACCGTTGTAAAAAAAACCTGGGCGTTGCCTCAGATTATCCTCATTTCGCAAAATAACATTACAGGCGGTGCACAGCCCGGCGTTCACGAAGGCCAGGTTATCAGAACCGCACCCTCCGGAGGCCGTTTCTCGCTCGTTACGTTTTCAACTTCGCTTGGAAACATGTGGTCCGGCCATATTGCCAATCACACTAAAAACTTTTATTATTCGTAAAACAGGTTTTGATGATAAATGGACAAGATAACGTTACACTTAATAAAATTGAGCGTGACGATGAACCTGTAGAACAGCAGCCTTAATAGGTACCAAAAATTTATCTTCCAAAAAACTAATGCCATTTTAAATTCGTAAGTAATGTAATCCTTTATATTATGATACGTGTTGGCTACAGCTTTATTTTTGCTTTAATGCTACCGTTGTTTATTGCCGATGGCACCGCAGATGTTAAACTCAAAAGATCATCGGCACGAAGGCTTAATCGCAGGTAGGTCGCCGTCTCCTTTTTCTATTTCCCAGTTGCGGCCATCAGCATGTTGATGATCATTCAGATCGGGCATTTTTCGGCTTACCCCCTTTTTTACTTTTGAATTTTGCCTTTTTACTTTTGAATTCCCCCTCATTGCTTAACTTTAGTAAATAAACCTTAAACCCCCGTCATGAAAAAACTGCTACCACTTATTTTTTTACTGATCGCCTGCCATTGCCTTGCGCAAAAAACCTACATCCAGTGCGGTAAGCTTATTGATGGTAACTCCAGCACAGCGGCATCGCAAATGACGATCGTTGTTGAAGGGAAACTAATTACCGATATCCAAAAAGGCTATACCACCGGCGGCAGCGCCGATAAGGTGATCGACCTGCACGATAAAACCGTAATGCCTGGCTTAATTGATTGCCATGTGCACCTCGAAGGTCAGGGCAGCGGTAAGGATGGCATCATAGATGGTTTTACCAAAACAGATGCCGATATAGCCTTCCAATCAACCATCTATGCCAAACGCACCCTGATGGCAGGCTTTACCACCGTGCGCGATCTGGGCGGCAGCGGCATTAACATTGCCATGCGCAAGGCTGTAGCCAAAGGCCTGATTATTGGCCCGCGCATTATTACTGCCGGCCGTGCCATATCGGCCAGTGGCGGGCACATGGATGGTTCCGACGGCTTTCGCGATGATGTGCTGCATAAAATGGGCCCAGATGATGGCGTTGCCGATGGCCGCGACGAATTGGTTAAAGCCGTACGCCTGCAATTTAAACGTGGTTCCGATCTGATCAAAATAGCCTCAACAGGCGGCGTGCTCGATCTGAGCGAAAACGGCTCGGGTGCCGAGTTTACCATCGACGAGATCAAGGCCGTTGTGGAAACAGCCAAAGATTACGGGATGAAGGTA
>Ga0209026_1000292_pt1 | contig 56639 bp, 52 predicted proteins | sample AraplaCL_Col_mCL_FD_184262 | JGI IMG/M metagenome (GOLD analysis project Ga0209026, IMG submission 184262) | Arabidopsis root microbial communities from the University of North Carolina, USA - plate scrape CL_Col_mCL (SPAdes) (version 2) | ecosystem: Host-associated > Plants > Roots >...
CCTTATGGCGGTAATCTCGATCTGAAACATTTGATTAAAGGCACTACGCTTTACCTGCCGGTATCAACCAAAGGTGCGCTCTTTACCACCGGCGATTGCCATGCCGGACAAGGCAACGGTGAGATCAGCGGGGTTGCTATCGAGGCCTCGCTTACGCTGATCGTGAAGTTTATTGTGCGCAAGGATCTGCACATTACCCACGTTCGTGCCGAAACGCCTACGCACTTTATCGCCATCGGCCTTGATCCGGATCTGAGCACAGCCATGAAGAACGCCGCCACAGAGGCGACCAGTTTTATAAAAGACGAACTCGGCTTTACCTTTAACGAAGCATTATCCATTTGCAGCACCGGTGTTGATTTTGAAGTTACCCAGGTAGTTGATAAAACCTTAGGCGCGCACGCGATGATACCAAAATCGATATTTACCAATAAAAAATTTGAGTACTGGAAAGTGTAACTGATATTGGATGGGTTGCTAACTCGTCAACAAGTTCAATGCGTCGGGTTAATGTAATCCGCATCGCTTTCGTAGCATTTTTTTTCGATGATATACGCTAACAGTTTTTTGTCGAAAGTAAGCTCTTCCGACTTTTCAGTCATGTGCCTTAATTCTTTTTTCTTAAGATCAACTTCCAGATAATACATACTGTGTTGTGTGTTATTCTCTTTGTTTAAATGGCTAAACGATAAATAAACAACTTTATTTTTAATACTATCAATGCCGGCCCGGTCGCTTAATGTCAATTTATCTATCGGGGTTGATTTGATCAGCAAGATCATCAAACTATCGCAGGACAATTTGGCATAAGCTTCATCGTCGCCTAAAGTATTATGTTTTGCCAGGCTATCACTCGTTTTTAGTGAATCCAACTTTAACGTTTGCTTGTTTTTTGATGGACCGCAACCTAAAATACTTAAAAGTATAATTGCGGGTAATATCTTTTTCATTATTGTAAAGTTAAGTAAGTATAACTAGTATTGAACGCTTACCTTCCTATCCGGATAATCAACCTTCGTGCTTTGCCGTTTACCATTTACGGTGATATGGACGATATTCGATTGATCGTCGTACAGATTATGCAGCAGACTTACATCGACATCTATTCTTTTAACATCGGCCATTTTATCCGATTCGAAGTATACGTTAACGATCTCTTTTACCTTTTCAAAGCCAACAAAAGTTAAAGGCACTGCCCGGGTGTTGGCTTTGATCTGCAAATGGCTCTCCACATATTTTTTCACCAGGCCTTCCATCGCGGCATGCATATTTGGCAGCGATAGATCGACCTTGCCACCGTATTGTTTGGCTAGTGCCAGTTCAAAATCGTCGGTAAAAATACTGCAGATCACTTCCAGCTTGTGTTCGGTGCCGTTCAGGTTAATATCCGTAGTGCTTACATGCAAAGGGTGCAGCGCAGGGCTTATCTTAACGGGTAGCAAACAAGCTACAAACAGGTAACAATATAATAGATGTTGTTGCAATAAGCTATACATAGCACTACGGTGTTTTTATAATGCAAAAAAACGTTTTAAATTTAACATTCAAAAAGTTAAACACACTGACCGTTGCTTTCTCAATCGATACCCGATTTTTTGTTTTATTTTAAGATCGGCTGGCACCATATCATCAGCGCCGACGCGCTGGACCACCAGCTTTTTATTTTGGCGTTGGCAGCCATTTATACTTTCCGCGATACCCGGCAGATCTTGATCCTGGTTACCGCATTCACTATCGGCCACTCGTTAACATTAATATTAAGTGTGCTGGATGTTATCCGCTTCTCAAGTAAGTGGGTCGAATTTTTAATTCCGTGTACCATTTTCATTACAGCGCTCAACAATCTGGTTTTAACGGGTTTAAAGCCACAAACTATCCGGATAAATTATTATCTTGCCCTGTGTTTTGGTCTGATACACGGAATGGGCTTTGCCAATTCTATCCGTATTATGCTGGCGCACGACCAAACCATTGGCTGGGGATTATTTGGTTTTAACTGCGGTTTAGAAACCGGACAAATAGCCGTGGTTTTGGTAATATTAAGTATTACCGCTTTTGCCTTAGGCGTTTTTAACATCAAACGAAGGGATTGGGTGTTTTTTTTATCATCCGCAGCCTTCGCGCTTTCGTTAAAAATGGCTTTGGAACGATTACCGTTTTAACAACTGACCTCTTTATAATTAACAAGTAAAATGAAAAAACTATTTACTTTTTTATTCATTTCCATCACCTCTGCAAGCCTCGTAAAGGCGCAAGATATCCAAAACAATCCCGGCAGTAACCACGGCAACAAGTTTGAACAGTTGGGCAGCATTTTAAGCACGCCCAACGAGCAGCGTACCGCCAGCGGCGCACCGGGTGTAAAATACTGGCAGCAACGTGCCGATTACGATATTAAAGCCGAGCTCGACGAGAAAAACCTCAAACTTACCGGCAGCGAAACGGTAACCTATTTCAACAATTCGCCCGACCCGTTAACCTACATCTGGCTGCAGCTCGATGAAAACCAGCACAGCAATATCAATAACGCCAACTACCAAAGCAGTACTACGATGCCTAAAGTAGGCAACCCGCAACTGATTGACCGCGCCGAAACTACCGGCGACAATGGCTATGGCGATATCATCAGTAAGCTAACCGACGCTTTAGGCAAGCCGCTAAGCTATACCATTAACAAAACCATGATGCGTATCGACTTGCCTTATACCTTAAAGCCCGGGCAGCAATTTGTATTTAAACTTAATTGGACTTATAAAATTAGCGACCGCATCGCCATGGGTGGCCGAGGTGGCTATGAGTACTTCCCCGAGGATGGCAATTACCTGTTCACCATGACGCAGTGGTACCCCCGCCTGTGTGTTTACAGCGATTTCCAGGGATGGCAAAATCACCAGTTTACCGGCCGCGGCGAGTTTGCCCTGGCCTTCGGTAACTTTAAAGTGCAGATGACCGTACCTGCCGATCATGTAGTTGGCGGCACCGGCGAATGTATTAACTACGCTGCGGTATTGAACCCGGCACGACTGGCGCGTTACACCAAAGCAAAAACATCGGCAACGCCGGTTGAAATAGTAACGCTGGCAGAAGCCAAAAAAGCTGAGCTCACTAAAAGCGAAGCCAAAAAGACCTGGGTTTTCCAGGCTACCAATGTACGCGATTTTGCCTGGACATCATCGCGCAAGTTTGTTTGGGATGGCATGGGTACTAACGTAGGCGGTAAAACCGTAATGTGTATGAGCTTCTATGGCAAAGAGGCTTATTCGCTTTGGAGCAAATACTCAACCAAAGCTGTTGCGCATACGGTAAAAACTTATTCGCATTTTACCTTCGATTATCCGTATCCTGTTGCCCAAAGTGTTGAGGCATCAAACGGGATGGAATACCCGATGATCTGCTTTAACAACGGCCGTACCGAAAAAGACGGCACTTATAGCGAAAGTACCAAAAACGCTATGTTAGGCGTAATTATTCACGAGGTGGGCCACAACTTTTTCCCGATGATCGTGAACAGCGATGAGCGCCAGTGGACATGGATGGACGAAGGACTCAATTCGTTTGTTGAATACCTTACCGAAGAACTTTGGGACAATAAATTCCCAACTAAACGTGGCGCTGCTTACAACATTGTTGATTACATGAAGCTGCCGAAAAACGAGTTGGAGCCCATTATGACCAACTCCGAAAACATCGTACGCTTTGGCCCGAACGCTTACAGCAAACCATCCTGCGCGTTAAACATACTTCGCGAAACTATTATGGGACGTAAGCTCTTCGATTATGCTTTTAAAGAGTATGCCAAACGCTGGGCTTTTAAACACCCCACCCCTGCCGACTTTTTCCGTACCATGGAAGATGCCAGCGGCGAAGATTTGGATTGGTTTTGGCGCGGCTGGTTTTACGGAACCGACCCATGCGACATTTCTTTAGATTCGGTAAAAGTATCAAAGGCAAGTTTTGATGGCGCGACAATGGCTGGCGGTAGCAGGCGAGGTGGCGCGGTGACGCCGGGCGCACCACCAACTTATCTCAAACCTTTGCTACCTGCTTTTGATGATATCAGCAAGGTACGTAACCGTGAAGATGCCAACATTAAGTTTTATACCGACCGCGATACCTCGACCCGCGATTTTTATTGGAAGTACGATCGCGGCCTGGTTAAAATAGATACTTTAAACTACAAACAAACGCCACGCAGGCCCGCAGGCGCTCCCGAAGAGTTTACCGACGCGGAGAAAGAAAAGTATAACAGTAAATACTTCTACGAATTATCATTCAGCAATAAAGGAGGGTTGGTAATGCCGATCATTGTTGAATTTACATTTACCGATGGCACGAAGGCCATAGATCGTATACCGGCACAAATATGGCGGCTTAACGAGAAGAACGTAACTAAGTTTTACGTACAAAATAAAGAGGTCGCATCAATAAAATTAGACCCCATGCGCGAAACCGCCGACGTTGACGAAAGCAATAACTATTGGGGTAAAATGCCACCTCTGTCCAAATTTCAGCTATTTAAACAACGTACAGCCGCTGCCCGTGGCCAATCAACCGGAACCAACCCAATGCAGGTGGCCGAGGGGCAGAAATAATTTTCACAATTTTAACGCCTTCGTAAAAACATTACGAAGGCGTTGTTGTTTTATTTATTTCGGTAAGTTAATACTTCATAAATTCTCTTATCAGGAAATTTGTTTCTTTAAGTCGAACCAATAAACTTTGTATATTAGCAGTAACATCAACCTATAACTCATAATGGCCGAAAACTCTTCTAAACGGATCATCATTTTTGATGATGATGATGACATACTCTCCATTTGCACCTACATTTTAGAAGAGCAGGGCTGGCAGGTACATACCTTTGGCGATTGTAACGATATTATCAGTAAGGTAGCTGGCGTTAACCCCGATGTGATATTGATGGATAACTGGATACCCGATGTTGGCGGCATTACCGCTACACGTACTTTAAAAAGTTCAGACGAATTAAGGCATATCCCGGTCATCTACTTTTCAGCAAATAATGATATCCAGGTGCTGGCAAGCCATGCCGGGGCCGATAATTTTTTAGCTAAGCCTTTCGATATCGACGAGCTCGAAAAAGTGATCAACAGCGTGTTAACCTAATACCTCTTCCAAAATCTCGTGCGAATACACGTTGCCAAAGTTCTCGATGTGCAGCGCATAATATTCCAGCAGTTTCGCTATCAGGTACCGGCGTTCATCATTGCTTAATTTCAACTCATGCAAATTCTCGAACGAGTATTGCAGCAGCCTGTTAAAGTTGTGTGTGTGCGGCGGCGAGAGATATAATACATGGTCGGGCTTATAGCGTTTAAATACCCCCTCTTTCATATCAAAAAAATCGGCATCAATATTCTGGTTCACTTCCGGGTAAAAGCCCATATATCGGGTTAACTTCAACAAAAACAACAGATGAAAATTAGCTATGCCGCTATCCTGATGCTCCAGCCATTCAACGCCATGAAAAATAAAGCTGAACAGGTTTTCATCAGTGGCCTGGTGCTTTACCGCTTTATATAATACCTCGTTCAAAAACATCACGATAGATGTTTTAACCACATCGTAAGGTATGCTTTGCAGTATCGGGTCGTTCTTTAGTTCCGCAATGCGTTGTATGCTACCGCCTGCTTTGTGATAAACCACCATATCCAGCAAATGCAGGGGCTGCAACATATTGCGGTTTATTTTTGCCCTCGGCTTTTTTACCCCGTTGATGATATACGATTGCAACCCGAACTTTTCGGTAAATACCTGCACTATCACGCTGGTTTCGCCATAGTCGGTAGTTTTAAAAACAATGCCTCGGGTTTTATGCAACATAGCGTATTAAAATAAGGCGATAAGTTTCGGTAAAAAAATAATGCAGCCGACAACCACAGCAAAAACCGCAGTAATAGTTACGGCCGCCGCCGATACATCTTTAATATGCCCGGCTTTTTCGTTCCAATCGGGCGATACCAGGTCGGTTAGTGTCTCTATCGCGGTATTCAGTAGTTCGGCTGTTAATACCAATGCTATTGTCAGGGCTATCCAGAGCCATTCGGCAGGCGATATACGCAGATACCAGCCCAACAGTAAAGCTACCAACGTTGCACCCAAATGAATGCGAAAGTTAAGCTGTGTTTTTGAGGCGTAACTAAAGCCTTGGAACGCGTATTTAAAACTATTGAGCAATTTCTTCATCTATAATAATGCTGATTCAAATTATCATTTTGTCACAATATCGTTCATAAAATCGGGCTTTAAAGCAAATTTCGTAGTTTTACAGCCGCTTACCGAATATTGTGTAAATGATCTGGAAAAAACTAGCCTCCCTGATTCTCAAAAATCGCTTAATAATTCTGTTTTCGGTATTAATTTTTTGTTCGTTTATGGGTTTCGAGGCCAGCAAGGTACGCTTAACCTATAATGCCGGAAAAATACTACCTGTTACCGACTCAGCTTATATCCGCTACACCCAGTTTCACAAAATGTTTGGCGAAGACGCCACCGCCATGGTTATCGGCGTTAAAACGCCAAACCTATTTCAGAAAGATTTTTTTAACGATTGGTACAAATTAGGTAACAGCCTAAAAAAAATAAAAGGCATAACAGCCGTTGTATCTGTCGCTAACATTTACAAACTGCAAAAAGATACTATAGCACACACTTTTGTTGTAAAACCCTTGATAACCGCCCCTTTGTCTACCCAAAAAGCGGTCGACAGCATTGAGCAGGATATTTACTCGCAGCCCTTCTACAGCCAGCTAATTTTAAGCGGCGACAGGCGGGCCTCGCTCATGGCCGTTTCCTTCGACCCTAAAGTGGTAAATACACCGGCTCGCAGCAAAATACTCGATACTATTTTACAACAAGCTAAACAGTTTGGAGCGGAACACCAAACCACTATGTATTACTCCGGGCAGCCCTATATCCGTACTGTTATCAGCAACCTGGTATCGCACGAGTTTAGTTTGTTTTTGGGTCTATCGCTCGGCATTACTGCTATGATATTGTTGATTTTCTTCCGCTCGTTTTACCCGGTCATCTTCCCGGTAATTGTGGTGGTGCTGGGCGTATTGTGCAGCCTGGGCTTACTGGTATTAAAAAACTATAACATTACCTTACTTACGGGCATCATACCGCCGCTCATCGTTATTATTGGTATCCCTAACAGCATCTTTTTGCTCAATAAGTATTACCGCGAGTACGGCCTTACCGGCGATAAAATGTTGGCACTACACACCGTTATCGAAAAGGTAGGTATTACCACCTTTATCGCCAATATTACTACGGCTATAGGCTTTGGGGTGTTGTGTTTTACCAATAGCCAGATATTAACCGAGTTTGGCCTGGTGGCGTCCATCAGCATTATGCTCACCTTCGCACTTACGCTGATCCTGATCCCGATCATATTTAGTTACCTTCCTGCCCCCAATGCATCGCAAAGCGGCATTAAGGACCGTAGGTTTATGCAGCAGCTTTTGGTTCAAATCGATTTTATAGTACATAACCATCGTAAATTGATTTATGCGGGCACCGCGCTTATCCTCATTATTGGCGGCTATGGCTTATCGCGAATTAAAGTGAACAGTTACCTCATCGACGACCTGCCTAAAAACAGCACAACATTAACCGATCTGCACTTTTTTGAGTCGAACTTTAAAGGCGTGCTGCCTTTAGAAGTGACCATCGATACCAAACACAAAAACGGTGTGATGAATTTGGGCGTGATCAACAAAATAAACCGCCTGGAAAATTTGATCTCTTCTTACCCGGCGTTTAGTCGCTCGATATCCTTAACGCAGGTGCTTAAATATTCAACCCAGGCTTTTTATGGTGGCGACAGCAGCTTTTATCGCCTGCCCAACAGCATGGAGCAAAATTTTATTTTAAGCTACGCGGCAAACTCGGGCAAAAGCAGCAATATGCTGCACAATTACCTTGATACCACCAAACAGGTTACCCGTGTTAGTTTCCAGATGGCGGATATAGGCTCTGTCAAATTGAATAAGCTGTTTGACGAACTGCAACCACGGATCGACTCCATATTTAACCCTAAAAGGTATCATGTAGAACTAACCGGCAGCAGCGTAATATTTGTTAAAGGCGCCAACTATATGGTTAAAAACCTATACCAAAGTTTGGCCCTGGCTATATTCCTGATCGCGATCGTGATGTGGATCCTATTCAGGGGCTTCAGGATGGTGTTGATCTCTATTTTACCTAACCTGATACCGCTGGTAATTACCGCGGGCCTGATGGGCTTCTTAAACATCCCGTTAAAGCCATCCACTATTTTGATCTTCAGCATCGCGATGGGGATCTCATCCGACCAGACCATCTACTTTTTAACCCGTTACCGCCAGGAACTGAGCGCGGGTAGCAAAACCATCTCGCAGATCGTATCCGATACCATCCGCGAGACCGGCATCAGCATGATCTATATCGCTACCATCCTGTTCTTCGGCTTCGGTATATTCGCCGCATCAACCTTTGGTGGTACGGTTGTGCTGGGTATCCTGTTATCATTCACTCTGCTTACCGCGATGATCTGCAACCTGACGTTGTTGCCTGCGTTTTTATTGAGCTTTGAGAAAGGCATTTTGGGTAAAAAGGGTGTAGTTGCGATGGATGCCGCCGCACAGGATATTTGAGAAGTAGCAGTCTTGATGTCATCCTGAGCTTGTCGAAGGATGGTGGGCCGGCCCTACGCCCGATGTTTCGACAGGCTCAGCATGACAGCCCGTAAAGTTCGCGTTAGGGATAGTAGTGGATACCGGCCTTGTGTGTAATGCCCGCAGGCGTATGAACGAATAGCCAGGGCCGCAGGCAACGCCCAGACAAAAGTCAAAAGTAAAAATTCAAAAGTAAAAAGGATTTGTATGGTGTCTCTCTATGATGAGATGCTGAAATAAGTTCTGCATAAGTTATTGTACCCTAAAAACAGTAAAGCCTCCTGATGGGCAGGAGGCTTTTACTAACCAATTATAAACCTAAATTATGAGAAGAGCTGTAGGAGAAGGGGTCGAACCTTCACAGAGTGGTTATTCTTATTGCTAAGAGTTTCCCAAGATCTCCGCCACCGCGACAAGGAGGTGTGTCTGCCAAATTTCACCACCCTACAGGATCGTTGTTTTAATTCCGTTTCTCAACCGGAATTGCTGTTGGGGAAGGAGTCGAACCTTCATGGAGTGGTTAGCCCGCTTCGGGTTTCCCATGATCTCCGCCACCGCGACGAGGAGGTGTGTCTGCCAAAAGTTTCACCACCCAACAATATATTTTTTTAAGAACAGGTTTAGCTTTTAGGTTTTTGCTTGTTACAAATTTAATAGGCTTATCGATTCCTTGCAAATATTTTAACAAAATATTTGTATTTTTATACAATTTTTAATTAAACTTGTATTTAGATAAACATTTAAGAATTTATGTCACACAAAAAAGCCCAGAATTTAGAAATTGATAATTTGGATATCCAAATTTTATCAATATTGATGAAGAATGCTACCACTCCATACACCGAGATAGCTAAAGATCTGATCGTTTCTGGCGGAACTATCCACGTTCGTATGAAAAAGCTCGAAGAGATGGGGGTGATTAAAGGCGCCAACCTTGAGGTTGATCCGCAGAAGCTGGGATATGACATTTGTGCTTTTTTGGGTATCTACCTGGAGAAAGGTTCGCAGTATAACGAAGCTGTAAAACAATTAAAAAATATTAAAGAAATTGTTGAGCTGCATTATACAACCGGCGGCTGGAGCATTTTCGCTAAAATTGTTTGCCACGATACCAACCACCTGCGCGAAGTATTGAACGAGCAAATACAAAGCGTAAAAGGCATTCAGCGCACCGAAACCTTCATTTCGTTAGAAGAAAGCATTAAAAGACAGATAACGCTTGATTAAACGTTTACTTGAATTTGCCTTTTAAGGCTGCTAACTTAACTGCCATATCTGTTTCCGGAATGTGCCTGTCGTTTTGTTTTTGAGCGACGGGTGCAGCCTTTTTAACAAACTCTTTCTTCGCGGCCGGCTCCCGTACTTCGTTCTCTTTCATTGATAACGAAATGCGTTTTCTGTCAATATCAACACCAGTAACCGTTACCTTTACCTTTTGGTTTACCTTTAAAACTTCGTTAGGGTCTTTAATAAACCGGTTGGTGATCTGGCTCAAATGCACCAATCCATCCTGGTGAACGCCGATATCTACAAAAGCGCCAAAATTTGTAATATTCGTAATTACGCCCGGCAATTGCATCCCAACTTTCAGGTCGCTAACCGCATTAATTCCATCCGAAAAGCTAAAAGCTTCGAACTGTTCGCGCGGATCGAGACCCGGTTTTGCCAGTTCGGCAATAATATCGTGCAAAGTAGGCAGGCCAACCGCGTCTGTCACATACTTTTGCAGCGGTATTTTTTTGCGCAACTGATCATCTTTCATGAGGTCTTTTACTGTGCAGCCCATATCTTTTGCCATCTGCTCAACTAAGGCATAGCTTTCCGGGTGCACGGCACTTGCGTCAAGTGGGTCTTCGGCATTGCGGATACGCAGAAAACCTGCCGCCTGCTCAAAAGCTTTATCGCCCAAACGGGCAACCTTTTTCAAATCGAAGCGGCGTTTAAATGCGCCGTTTTGATTGCGATAGTCGACTATGTTTTGAGCCAGTTGCGGCCCCAGGCCGGATACATAGGCCAGTATTTGTTTCGACGCCGTATTTAATTCTACTCCCACGGCGTTCACGCAGCTCATTACGGTATCATCCAGGCTAGTTTGCAGTTTGTTCTGGTCAACATCGTGCTGATATTGGCCAACGCCGATAGATTTCGGATCGATCTTCACCAGTTCAGCCAGCGGATCCATTAATCTCCTGCCTATAGATACCGCGCCACGCACAGTAATATCCTTATCCGGAAATTCGTCACGCGCCACCTCGGATGCCGAATAGATGGACGCGCCGCTTTCATTCACCATCACAATGGTGACGCCCTGGATATTTAAGCCGCGCACAAACGTTTCCGTTTCGCGGCCAGCGGTTCCATTGCCTATGGCGATGGCTTCAATGTTATATTTTTCGCAAAGATGCTTAACAGTCTTTTCGGCCTCTGTAACGCCGCCTGCGCCGGTGTGCGGGTAAATAGTGGTATTGTCCGCCAATTGCCCTTGTGCATCAAGGCAGACTACCTTACAGCCCGTACGAAACCCCGGATCGATAGCCATTACCCTCTTCTGCCCCAGCGGCGCACCTAACAATAGCTGACGAACATTTTCGGCAAATACTTTGATGGCTTCTTCGTCGGCCTTCTTTTTAGTCAGCAAACGCACTTCGGTCTCCATCGATGGTTTTAACAAACGTTTGTAACCGTCGGCAACAGCAAGGCTAACCTGCGCGGCGGCATCGTTACGCCCTTTTACAAATATGTTCTCTAAAGTGTTGATCGCTTCATCTTCGGGCGGCAGCAGGTCGAGGTACAGTATCTCTTCCTTCTCGCCGCGGCGCATGGCCAGTATCCGGTGTGATGGCGCGGTTTTAACCGGCTCGTTCCAATCGAAGTAGTCTTTATATTTTATCCCTTCCTGCTCCTTACCGGGGATCACCTTGCATTCAAAATTCCCTTTCTCAACAAATAGCTTACGCACTTTATCTCTGGCTTCTACGCTTTCGCTGATGGTTTCGGCAATAATATCCCTCGCACCTGCCAATGCTTCTTCACCAGTATTCACACCTTTCTCTTCACTGATATATTTATCGGCTTCGAGTTGTACATCCAGTTTGTTCTGCTCAAAAAGTGCATCGGCCAAAGGCTGCAAGCCTTTTTCGCGGGCGGCAGTAGCACGGGTTTTGCGTTTAGGACGGTATGGCAGGTAGATATCTTCCAGCAAGGTCATACTTTCGGCCTCCTCAATCGCTTTACTCAATTCGGGCGTTAGCTTGCCCATATCGGTTAACGATTTAATGATAGCTTCCTTGCGTTTATCCAGATCGCGCAGTTGTTGTATCCTGTCGCGGATGGCGGCCACGGCAACCTCGTCCAAAGCGCCGGTAGCTTCTTTACGGTAACGGGAGATAAAAGGTACGGTAGCTCCTTCGTCTAACAGGTCGACAGTAGCGTTTACCTGTTTTTCGGCAACAGAAAGCTCGGAAGCTATTTTTTTATAGTGAGTAGTCATCAGTAACAATTGAGGTTACTAATTTGAGGCTATCGCACGAAAGTGCCAAAAATGGTTTTCAACAATGGGTAATAATAGATTCTAATTATCAGATACATAGTGCAACTGCACCAATCCCTTATCAAATGTTTTTGCAGATATCAGCTTCAGTTTAACTTCTGGCCTTCCCTTCTTAAATAGTGGCACTCCTTCGCCCAGGTAAACCGGGATAATAGAAATGATATATTCGTCTATCAGGCTTCGCTTCATCATCTCGTTAACTATTTCGGCGCCCCCGTCCACAAATATATTTTTACCTCCTTCGGCTTTTAGCTCCGCGATAAGCGCGGATAAATCACCGGTATAAAAAGTAATATTCCCGTTTTTAAGCTGTGGAGTATGGGTGATCACAAATGTCTGCTTATCGGCGTGCGGAAACGGGATACCGAAGGTTAAAACTTTGTCGTATGTTTTCCTGCCTAAAATCACCGTGTCAACGTTCTTTATAAACTCGCTATAACCGTAATCCTGCCCTTTTTCGTCAACCAGCGATAAGAAGGAGAGGTCGCCATCGGGTCTGGCGATATAGCCGTCCAGACTCATGGCAATAAATAAAATTACTTTTCTGTCTGTCATCGTAACAAATTTAAGAACCACTAATTTGGCTGAATAGGCTAAAAATCTCAAAAATGATTTTCAACACCCCTTAATACAACAAAAAAGTCTGCTATTTTCACAACGGACTTTCAATATATCTAAGCTAAGTTGAATATTACCTGATCGACGCTGATGTTTTTTCATCAACAGGCACCTGCCAAAACAGATTAGGATTATTGGTTTTGTAAAACACTTTAGTGTATTTGTTTTTATCGTTGACAACTTCGACCCTATCGGGAGCTTGTTTAAAGTAATCCAGCGGCAGCAAGGTGATATATTCTATTTTCTTACCTTCCTGTGTTGTCTCTGCATCGTACTCGCTTCGCACGGGGCATTCCAGTATATACAGGTTTTTAGCCATATAGTTGTACAGGTAATCCTGCTTAACAGTCGATTGCTTATGGTTCCAATTGGCATCCGGGTTAACAATAAGTGGTTTATCATTAACCAATCGCTCACGTACTTCGGCAAGACCAAGCAAAGTGCCCGTTTCGTCCATCACATAAGCTTCGTTGGTAGGGTCTATCCATATCCATTTGTTTAACGATTTTGCGTACACCATATTGATCACGTGGCAATCGTTATCTATTTTCAAACTATCTTTAGGGAAACAGGTAACAAAGCGCGATTTAAAACCCATTGATAAATAGCACTCGTTTAATACCGTAGCTAAACCACGGCAATTGAGCCCGCGGCTATCTTTTTTACAAACAGCTATCATGCTTATCGCGTTTTTGATCTCCGGATTGTTGTGTTGCCCATCGTGCGGAACCAGGTCATGTATCCATTGCAGCAAGCGAATTATCCGCGAAACTTCGTTGCCCTTGCCGGCTATCGAGTCGAGGTTGAAAGCTTTGCGCAGCGCCACCAAATGTGGTTCGTCTGCCGATTGATATGTAAATTGTGGAACCGGCCTGGCATCAGAGGTATTATATTTTCCGGCCTTTTTCAGGATGTATAGGTAATCGTTCACTTCGCGCACCCGGGTAACCATTACTATAAAGCGTGGGTCTTTACGGATATTGTCCATATCTTTATCGCCCGTAATGGTGCTGTACCATATAAAGCCTAACTTAATCGCCTTATCCAAAGTATTTAAGGCGTTTTCTTTTTCGTTTAGTAACGCGTATACGCAAGCCAGGTTATACCAGGAACTGTTGTAGTTCCCTTTGTAATAAGCCTGATCTGTTGTGCTCAGCTTTTTATACTCGATTTCAAACTTGATGGTCAAATCGGCGTAAGCTTTGGCATCCCGCTTTTTATAAGCCGCCATGCGTAAAGAATCGCTTTGGTTAGCGAAAGCCATAAATACTTTTTGACTCGGCGTTTGTTGCGCCTTTACAATTACCGACAAAAAAATGAGTGATGCGAAGATGGTCAGCTTAAGTTTCATATCTTGGAGACGACGCAGATAATAAAAAGGTTACCAGAAATTTTAATAAATATTCCGGCTGTAAACCAAAAAAGCCCCGCTAATGCGAGGCTTCAAATATTTATAAGCTAACTAAGTTTACTTAGCCACGTACATTACTTCTTTAACGGCCTTAATTACACGCTCAGGGTTTGGTAAATACTCTTGTATCAAAGTCGGCGCGTAAGGCAATGGTACGTCGCCACCCATAATACGCAGGATAGGCGCATCTAAATAATCAAATGCGTCTTTTTGTACTTTAAAGGCAACCTCGGTAGCTATTGAACCTAAAGGCCAGCTTTCTTCAACGATCACCAAACGGTTGGTTTTCTTTACCGATTCGATCACGGTAGCGTAATCGATAGGGCGAACAGTACGTAAGTCGATCACTTCGGCGCTGATACCTTCTTTAGCCAGCTCAGCAGCAGCAGCGATAACCACTTTCATGATCTTACCAAATCCAACTAAAGTAACATCGGTACCTTCGCTTACTACTTTAGCCTTACCTATTTCAATATAGTAGGTTTCTTCAGGCACTTCGCCTTTGTCGCCATACATTAATTCCGACTCCATAAAGATAACCGGATCAGGATCAAGGATAGCTGATTTTAATAAACCTTTTGCATCGTATGGGTTCGACGGAACTATTACTTTTAAACCAGGGCAGTTGGCATACCAGTTTTCAAAACATTGGCTGTGTTGCGAGCTTAACATACCCGCGTTACCTGTTGGGCCGCGGAATACGATCGGCACCGAAAACTGGCCACCACTCATTGACATTATTTTAGCTGCACCGTTGATTACCTGATCGATAGCCACTAACGAGAAGTTGAAAGTCATGAACTCGATGATAGGGCGCAGGCCGTTCATAGCCGAACCGATACCTATACCGGCAAAACCTAACTCAGAGATAGGCGTATCAATAACACGTTTTGCACCAAATTCGTCAAGCATGCCCTGGCTAACTTTATAGGCACCATTGTATTCGGCAACTTCTTCACCCATCAGGTAAATCTTATCGTCTTTACGCATTTCTTCGACCATAGCTTCGCGAAGCGCTTCTCTGAATTGTATTTCTCTCATTCTGTGTTAAATCATGTGTTTTTTAGCGACAGCAAATATAATGAGTAATGTTTATAATGCAACTGCCGAAAACACGTGTAAAGTGTAAATTTTATAATATTTTGATTACTTAGCACTAACGTTACCTGTACGCTTTAATACGCCCCATCCGCTCAGTTCGCCCTTAACTGCCCGGCGGATAGATTTGAATAAAACGTAATACATTAATTGCCTCCATATCAGTCTTTGGGGGATAATGTACAGTAACTTTTTGTAGTTTTCTTTTTCCATGCGGAAAGCAACGATCCCTACAAAAAAGTCGACCAGTACAAAAGCGAGGTAGTATATCAGGATCTTCTCTTTATGGTCGCCCATCAATCCGAAGATCATCATCAGATCGGCCAGCGGCGAAAACAATGGCAGGATGATCTGGAAAACAAGAATATTAGGCATACCCACCATACCGAAATACCTATACTTTTTATTGAATAACGCATCGCGATTTTTCCAGAAGCTTTGCATCACGCCAAAACTCCACCTGAAGCGTTGCTTCAACAACATACTCACCGATTCGGGCGCTTCTGTATAAGCTATGGCTTCGGCACAGTTTTTAATGATGTAACCCTGTTTTAAAATGCGCATCGTCAGGTCGCAATCTTCGGCAAGGGTATCGTAAGTAAAGCCTCCGGCTTTGGTAATAGCCGTTTTACGGAAACCTCCTATCGCCCCCGGGACAACGGTGATGCTGTTGATGAGATCGAACGCCCGGCGATCCATGTTCTGGGCTGTGATGTATTCTATCGACTGCCAACGGGTGATGAGGTTATTTTCGTTACCCACCTTTACCGTACCTGCTACTGCGCCAATCTCTTCATCGCTAAAATAGGTCATCAGGTGATAGACTGCATCGTCTTTCAATTGCGTGTCGGCATCAATACAAACCACAAAATCGCAGGTTGCGTGGCTAATTCCGTAGTTTAAAGCAGATGCTTTACCACCGTTGGGCTTGGTGAATATTTTTACCTTCGGATGCCCTTCGTAAGCGGCACTTACTATTTCAAAGGTTTTGTCTTTAGATCCATCATCCACAAAAATGATCTCGAAATCGGGATAACTTGTTTTGAGCAAGCTTTGGATTGTTTTAATGGCTGTTACCTCTTCGTTATAAGCCGGCACAATAATACTTACCGGGTATAAAATTGCATTGGCTAACCTTTCGGGTGTTTCCTTTTTATCTTCTTTATGTTGTATAAGCGCTAAAATGCCGATCAATATCACCCGGCCAATTGCTAAAAATATAGCGGTTAAAAACAGGTAAAGCATAAACCAGTTACCATAAAATACACCTAACACAAAAAGGTTATAAAAGCTTCCAATAATCCCGCTATCGGCATCATCGGTAATTGGCGGCATCAGGTCATCTTTCTTTTTGTGCAATACATCGGCAATGGTAGTAAATTGATAGCCGTGGCTTTTAAAGAAATGAATTATATCGGGCAGTACTTTAACGGTCTGTTCGCGGGTGTCGCCACCGGCATCGTGAAGTAACAACATCGATCCGTTATCTTTCTGTGCAATAACGCGTGCCAGTATAGTATCGGCAGTTACACCAGGCTCCCAATCGTGCGGATCGATCGACTCACCGATGTTAATGTATCTTTGTTCGCGACTTAACGCCACCGGGATAACCTCAGCCAAAGTAGTTGGCTCGGCATCGGCATTAAATGGTGGTCTGAATAGTATGGTACTACGGCCGGTTACCAGCTCGATGAGTTTACGGGTGGAATTTAGCTCGAGCGTTACCCGTTTTGTACTCACGGCCGAAATATCCGGGTGAAAAAAAGTATGATTGCCTATCTCATAACCTGCATTAAACTCATCTTTTAAAAGGGAAATATTTTTTTCGACCATGGAGCCAACCACAAAGAACGAGGCAGGTACATTTTCGCGCTTTAAAATTTCGAGGATACGCGGAGTAAAATCCGGGTCAGGTCCGTCATCAAAAGTCAGCACAATTTTTTTAGGAGCGTAGCCATAACGCCTGATCACATATTTTGTCGGAAGTTCCTTGTACTCCTGGTTGGCAAAGTTAAAAGTTATAGGGTCGAGTGTAACATCAATCAGTCCGGGATGCGGGGTTGATACCAGATCGAGCACCTCACCTGTACCAGCGTAATCAACTTCGACCTTATTATTTAGTGCAACCGTGGTTAATTTTTGTTTATCTACGCCGGTCTTACGTAACGAATCGATGGATAAGTTTTTATCAAAAAATGTCCATAAACGAGGATCTTCCGATCCCAGGCGCCAGAGAGCAACACCTGCAGTGGCCCAGTCATCAGCCATGCGAATGATATTGAAGTTGGTGATCGCATCGGTAAAATAAACCGAATGTGGTATACCATCCTGAAAGGTATAAGTGTAATGCAAGTTGGCCGTTACCGGGTTGAATGTAATTTTACTCTTATGCTCTTGGGCGGTACTTATGGCTTGCTGGTAAGTTACCGGTGTACCTATACTGCTTTGTGGCCAGTCGTAGCCATAAGCACCTACAGCAAATATTACCTTACTGCTTGGAATCCTTGCACATATATCGTCCAACGCCGATTCGGCCCAGCGCTGATCGGATATATCACCATCGTTACTTGATTCGGTATGCTGATCATAAGCCATGATGAACAAGTAATCATTGTATTTGGCCAGCTCTTCCACATCGTATTCGTCGTTTTGTGGAAATACGTCTTGCGTGACTAAAAACCCTTTGGTATGTAAGGCAGCATATACTTCTTTTTGGAAAGTAACAAAATCATCACTGTTTCTATCCTTCAGATCTTCAAAATCCAGATTGATCCCCTGCAGTTTAAACTTGTTCAATTTATCAATTAAGCTATTGATAAATTTTGTACGGTTCTTTTTTGATTTGATGATCCGCTCTACATCTTTGGTATCCCAATTACCTTCAATACTGTTTTTATTGACATAGTTTGATACCTGGGCGATAATGGGTTTTTTATATTTTTTGTTCAACCTGATCAGCGCCGTATCGATGCTTGCACGTACGGTATCGGCACCCGGGGTCAGGAAAAACCATTCGCTTACCACCAAATCGAGTTTGTTGATGTGGTTTTCGAGCGAGGTGAATGATTGCGGATCCCAGTTTACATAAAACGCTGCGTTGATACGGTTTTTATTACTTGGGTGTTTTAGCTGATGCAAACGCAGGTCGCGTTTAAGTTCCTGAATCTGGTTTTTTTCTAACTTAAAATCCTTGTATTTGGTAGAGTGTTTTAAAGCATCCAATTCTTCTTTCGAAAACTTTTTGGGTGCCTGCTCCAAGTTCGGTAAAGCCGGATATTGTTTGGATGTGATGGTAATGGCAGCCCCTACAACACCACAAACCAATAAAACTACCAGTGCGCGGCTCAACCACTTAAAACGCGTCCATCTGCCCGGGGTGTCAGCTTGAAAAACCTGTTTATTAGACATTAATAGTTTATAGGTTTAGCAAATTTAATAACATCAATAAAAGTAGCGATTGGTTTTGGATTATTTGCCCGGTTTAGCATGATCGATATTTGAAAAATCAACACCACATTTGCAGTTGGATCCACAACCGGTTTTTGCAGTTAAGCTCTTGTAAACCATACGGCCCACATAAAACAGCGCTGCTGCAAAAATTGCTATTACTATGATGATCTGAAAATTCATACCACAAATTTAATAAAATTTGCCTTTAATATTATCAGGCAAATGTACTAATCAAACCTATACTATATACAAAACGTTTATTAATTGGTTTTTATTTTTGCATAAAAGCTACCGTACCGCCAACCCAATCGAAATCCTGATTATACCGCACGCCTATCATTTTACCCCTGCTTAAACGAGCTAAATTAATTGCTAATGTTGGCCGCTCATCGCCATCGGGCCACAAATAAAGCAGCCTGATCTCTGCTTTAACATAAGCATCCGGAGTCTGCACTACGGGTTCGTAGTTTACCTTTTGCTGCAATATCCAATTTTCGGGGTCGGATATAGCATCAATATCGATCTGTTTTACATCGATAATTACACCTTGACCGGCAAACGAGAACAGCGGTTTTAGCACATAATTTTCCGGGTCGGCAGGTATCTCCGGCAATTTATTTAAAAACCATGTTTTTGGGATGTAATTACCGGTTAAAAAAGGCATAGTATATTTACTGATGCGGTAAAACCAGTTGGGATGAGTTATCCACTCCACGTCAAGCGGCTGGCGTACATCTACAACTTTGGCTAATAACTCTTGATTCCCAGCAATCTCATCAAATATCAGCCGGTTATAAATACGCTTAATTTCTTTCCAATCACCATTAACCTGATAGTACAGTTTGTTTTCGCACTGCTTCAGGTTTTCTAACGACACAATGCCTATACCGAGATATTTTTGAGTGATATAAAAATCCACGTTGGTTTTTTGCTCGTCGGTGTTTACATCCATCAGTACCACTTCATCGGGCTGGTGCGGGCCAACTATAGTGCGCCTCAGCAGATCAAGATAACCAACTTTATCAAGGCCGTTAAAATACACCGTCCAGTCTTTACCGGGCACTTCAAAACTTTCTTCATATTGCTCACCCAGTAACGATTGAAAGCCAAAAAGCGATGGGAAACCCTGTAATTCTATCAACTTGGGCACAAGGTCACCCTTGTCATCTTTACAAACACCAAAATCGAGCGCTATAAAATGTGGATGATCATTTTCGTTAGCTACCTTCCATTCAGGTGGGATAGCACCCTCGGTCAATTTTTTAAAATCGGGTCTTAATATGGCTTTGACGATGTCGTTACCCGCGGTTATCAGCTTATCGCGAAAAGCATTATCAATAAACAAAGGGGTTTCGGCAACGCGAAAAGTTATCGGGAACGGCGAATTTTTATCCAGGTTTTGTAAAAACGCAGCATATTTTTCATCGCTATAGTGTTCGTTATAAGCTTTACGCGCTAATGGCACCATATTTTTTAAGCCTCCTGTAAACTGTGTAAGGCCTGGTATAAAAAGTTGGGGATAATGGTATTTTGGGTAAGCAATATTTTATCCGGGTCATCGAGCCCTTCCAGCATATCGTCATACTTTTTCTGCCCGTATTCCTCAATCATCGATTGTTTGCGTTCTTCGTCGAGCATATGCACCTTCATGCCAACCGGGTCGGCCTCGGGGTGAAATTGTGTGCCAAAAAAGTACTCGTTAAAACGGATGGCCATCATCGCGCGGGGCAGATCGATATGCGGGCGTTCCTTTTCTATGGCCACCAAGGTTGCTCCCATGGCTTTAAAATTCTCTTCGTTGGGATGGATCACCTGCCATTCGCGCGAATCGACAGCAAAAAACGGATCGGCTAAACCCTCGAACAGAAACTCGGAAGAAGCTTCTGCTGTTTGATGCACCGGCAAAATACCAAACGATTCGGACTGGCGCATGTTTACTGTGCCTAATCCGTACCTGCGGCACATTAACTGGAACGAATGACAAACAAACAGCACGTGTTTCTTATTCGGATTATCCGATGCGTTATGGGCGCTAACCGCATCTATCAGTTCCCAATACTGGCGCTCCCACTCAGTATCAACACTGTCTACCGGACTGCCAGGGCCACCGCTTGAAATATAGAGATCAAAACTTGTATCAGGGCATTCATGCTTGCCGCGAAGATCGAACACGTGGTAACTTAAATTTAAATTGTATTTGTTTTTGTAGCGCTCAACTATATCCTTAAAGCCGCGCATCCCCTGATTGGGATAATCCTCGTAAAGGTCAATTACGGCAACTTTAATTTCGGTTTTCTCTATCTGCATTTAATCTCTTCTGTTGTCGCTGTCAGTTGGCTAAATATACACAAAATTACTAATTTTAGTCACTAAGTCCCTATTAATGTTTGCGATGTGATATAATCAACCACATCGGCAAAGCTTTGCTTTTGATTATAGATAGCCAATTGCCTGTCGGCGCCTGTGCCCTGTTCCAGTATTTTATGTACATAGTTCAACTCCTGGCGGCAGCCTAATTCATCAACCACGTCGTCAATAAAATCTAAAAGCTCCAAAATCAGGGCTCTGGTATTTACCTCCAATTGTTTACCAAAGTCGATCATCTTACCATCGATGCCGTAGCGTGCTGCCCGCCATTTGTTTTCGTTGATCAATGCCCGGCTGTAGGTAATAAAATTCATATTCTGCAAACGCAGCTTATACAACTTAGCGCACAAACATTGAAACAACGCCACAAAGGCCATGGTTTCGTCGATTAGCATGGGGCAATCGCAAATGCGGAACTCGATAGTTTCGAAGAACGGGTGAACCCGGATATCCCACCAGATCTTCTTCGCGTTATCAATGCAATTGGTTTTTACCAGTAGCTTGATGTAGCTGTCATACTCTTCAATACTGCTGAAATAATCAGGAATGCCGGTGCGCGGAAATTTATCAAAAACCTTAGTTCGGAATGATTTGAAGCCGGTATTCCGACCTTCCCAGAAAGGCGAGTTTGTTGACAAAGCGTATACGTGCGGCAAAAAATAACGCACCTGGTTGGCGATGTTGATGGCCATTTCGCGCGATTGAATACCAACGTGCACATGCAAGCCAAAAATGAGGTTTGAGCGGGCGGCCTCCTGCATCTCGTCGACGATCTCGAAATACCGCGGGTGATCGGTGATCAGTTGATGCTGCCAGTGCGAAAAGGGGTGCGTACCTGCCGCGCCTATGCGCAAACCCAGATCGCCGGCAAGACCGGCAACTGTGCGGCGTAGTTTGGTTACCTCGGCACGGGCCTCGTCGGTATTGCGGCAAATGTGTGTGCCAACCTCAACCACGGCCTGATGCATTTCGGCCTTTACCTGGTCTTCGTGGATCTTTTGCGCGCCATCTACAATTTTTTGCTCATGCGATTTTAACTCCCGGCTAACGGGATCGATCACCATAAACTCTTCTTCAACACCTAAGGTAAACTCGTTCATTGTACCTGTTTTAGTTTCTTCCAGTGTCATTTCGAACGAGCGGAGTGAGGAGAAATCTTTACCTACATGTCGGACTATCGCCTGGCAAAGATCTCTCCGCCTTTGGCGTTCGAGATGACAATTCCTTTTGTTATCTTATTTCTTAGCTTCTTTCTTTGGCTTTGCTTCTTTAACTGGCGCTTTCGCGACTGCCTTTTTAGGAGCCGGCGCCAAAGGTGTACCTGCCGCGCCGCTTTTTACAAACTGTCCCCAGGTTAAATTATCCCGATCAGGCTTTTGTGCTTTAGCTCGTTCAATAGCATAACTGGCCACAGTTTCAACCACCCAGTCAAAGTTTTCCTGGCCAACGCTTTTAACATCAGCATCGGGCGCTGGGTTACAAAAATCTATCGCATAAGGCACGCCATCACGAATAGCGAACTCAACCGTATTGAAATCATACCCTAAATATTGGTTGAGTTGGATAACATATTTGCTTACCTGGTCGAGCAGTTTTTTTGATGCCGGGGCCTTGCCATGCTCGTAGCGCAAATGGTGCGGGTTACGTGGTTCGTACTGCATAATGCGCACATGCTTGCCGCCAATGCAATAGCAACGAAAATAATCGTCGAAAACTACTTCTTCCTGCAGCATCATTACGTACTGTTTGGTTCGATCGTACTTATCAAAAAAATCGTCGGCGTTATGCAGTTTATATACTTCTTTCCAACCACCGCCGTCGAAAGGTTTCATATAAGCCGGGAAGCCCACGTATTCGAATATTCCCTGCCAATCCAGCGGATAAGCCAAATTACGAAATGACAGATCGGTCGTATCATCGGGCAGCTCCTTTGAGGGCAGGATCACGGTTTTAGGTACAGGCACACCTATCTTAACCGCCAGTGCATTGTTAAAAAACTTCTCGTCAGCACTCCACCAGAACGGGTTATTGATCACCGCGGTACCACAAATAGCCGCGTTTTTTAATGTGGCCCGGTAAAAAGGCACATCCTGCGAGATACGGTCGATAATGACAGCGTAATCCAGCGGTTCGGCCTGCATTACCTTGTTGATGCTCACAAATTCGGCGCGGATGTTTTTTTCACCTTTATGGTTGATACAGTCAACAAATGCCTGCGGAAAGGTATTTTCCTGCCCAAATAAAATCCCGATCTTCTTCATATCAATGCGGTGTTTAATTATTTTATGGTTGATAAATAATGCGGAAACATATCGCGCCAAACGGGCCAGTCATGGTCGCCATTCGGGCGTATATCCAGCCAATGGTTAATACCTTTTTGGTTTAAAATGTTTGACAGGGTAATGTTTTCGCCTTTACAAAAGTCATGCTCGGCAGTACCCAGTATAATATTCATGTTCCACAGCGCCGGATTATTGTCGCCAGGTAAATAATCGGGCGGGTTATTGTAAAAAATCTCGTCGCTGTAAAAACCATCGGTAAATTGCTTGATATCGAACGCGCCACCCATCGAGAATACATGAGCCACCTTTTCGGGATGTTTAAAAGCAAAGTTGGCCGCATGATAACCACCAAAACTGCAGCCGGCAACGGCAACGCGGCTAACGCCGGTTTCGTAACTGGCCCAGGGTGCCAGTTCTTCGGCGAGCATGTGGTCATATGCTTCATGGGTTTTAGCCCTATCAGCCGGGTGGATGCCTTTATTGTACCAGCTTTGCTCGTCGATACTATCGATGCAATAGATCTTAACCAGGCCCTGGTCAACAAACCAACTTACGCGATCAAGCAAACCGAAATCTTTGTTCTGATAATAACGCCCCATGGATGTTGGGAACAGGATAACCGGGTAGCCACGGTCGCCAAAAACCAGCATATCCAAATTTCTGCTCAGGCAGCGCGAGTACCAGCGTTTATAATCTTCTATCAAAGCCAATTAATTTATTGTAAGATAGGGCGATAGTTTTAAAAGTGCAAACTAAATTGGCTGCAAATGCCGTTTTATTATCTTAGCAACTTAAACCAATCACGATCCGCCGTACACAGCCGATACTATGTTTCATCAGCTTATTAAACCAGCCATCATTATTTTTAGTTTAACCCTGCCGGCATGGGTTATTTTAAGGCTGCTTGTAAACAGCCATTACAAACAAAAGGCTTTACCCCAACGCGAGTTTTTTCTTTTTATATTCTACGTGTACATTACCTGTGTTTTACTGGTTACAGTAATGCCCATTCCCATGACGCGCCATCAAAATACTGGCTTTGATCACATCAATGCCTTACCCATTGTGCATACGTTAAAAGAGTTTATCGCAACGTTTTCGCGCGGAAGCATTTACATGAAAATACACACACTTGAGAATGTATTGGGTAATATCGTTTTGTTCTTTCCACTGGGGGTATTTTTGCCGTTGCTTTCCCAAAGACTGCGTTCGTTTAAAAGCGTGTTCCTGATTGCTCTGGCTTTCTCATTCTCTATCGAACTAACCCAATTTATCTGGCAGCATTTTGGCAATTACCGGTCGGTTGATATTGACGATATTATTTTAAATACCCTGGGCGGGGTTTTGGGCTATGTATTTGCCGGCAGGATGCTTGCAAAAAAGCTAAACTACGATAAGCTAAAAAGTTACCGATAATTTACTTTCTGTTTATAAAGATAACCCTACATTTGTAGCCTTAAATTTATTTTTGATGTTGCGTACCGTTGAGATGACCGTTGTTGAAGAGAGCTTGCTGATTGATTCTGAAATATTAAAACGCGAGGTAACGGTCACCCTGTTAATACCTGGCGAATACAATTTTGCTGAGCCGTTGAATTTATTGTTGTTGAACGATGGACAGGATGCCGATAACTTGCTTTTAAGCAAAACCCTTCAAAATCTTTATCACAGTAACAAAATAAAACCTGTTGTAATAGCGGCCATACATGCCGGCGAAGAACGCTTACAGGAATACGGCGTTGCCGGAAACCCCGACTTTAAGGACCGTGGAGCTAAAGCCGACTTATATGCTGAGTTTGTTTTGGACGAACTGCTCCCACAATTGTATTTGCATACCGCTGTAAAAGCCTTTAATACTATCGCTTTTGCGGGATTTTCGTTAGGCGGGCTAACAGCATTGGACATTGCCTGGAACCATAGCGATATTTTTAACAAAGTCGGCGTTTTTTCTGGATCGCTTTGGTGGCGAAGTAAGGCGCTTAACGATGGCTATACCGATGCCGACCGGATTATGCATCGCGTTATCCGCGAAAGCAAAAACAAACCGGCATTAAAGTTTTGGCTGCAAACCGGCACGCTCGATGAAACTGCCGACCGTAATAACAACGGCATTATTGATTCGATAGATGACACCATCGACCTGATCAAGGAGCTCGAAGAAAAAGGCTATGCTCGCCCTGCTGACATTCAATACCTGGAAATTGTTGGCGGCAAACATGATATGCCCACCTGGGCAAAAGCAATGCCCAAGTTTTTAACCTGGGCATTTGGCAAATAACCCTTAAAATTTAAACGATACTCCTACCTCGAAGTAAAATATACTCGATTTAAAGGGCTGGCTTGTTTCTATAGTTTTGGTAATGGCCTGCTCGGCAAGAGTGCCTTTTGGCAGGCTATCCTGTGCGAATGCGTAAATAGGTACAAAACTAATCATAAAGCCCCCCGACTTATATTCGATAGGCGCTGTTAATTCGTAATCGAGTAAGGTAAAGGTGCCTAATGCATTATAGTAGTTGTTGTAGGCTGCGTTTACCGCCTTGCGGTTGAGTTTGCCTTTACGTTCAAGGTAACTGGCGTAAAAGTTTTGTGAGCCGGCGTTCAACCCTGCTTCGGGGCTGATCAATAACAGGTCATCGTCACCAAAAATACCATCGATCACAAAATCGTGCGAAAGGCTTGGATTGATACCAAAATCGCCTCCTGCGCCGCCATTTTTCCCAAAGCTGTAATTAACACTTAAGGCCGGAGTAATGATATCGGCAATATCATAATCGACATAGGCATTAAAAATACTGCTTACCGATGAGGAAACCTGGGTACTGTTACTGTTGTAAAAAAGCTTGGTGAATGATGCTCCGCCTTCAAAGTCATCTGTGAACGAATGTTCGTACCCTGCTTCCAAACTGCCACCATCGAGCTTATTGTTTTTACGGTTGGTAAGAAAATCTAAGCTCCCCGAAAAATAGATGCCGGATTTAAGTGTATAAGTAATTTTAGGGGATACGCTCGGCGTTGTAACGGTATCAGCCCGACCCAGATAAACACCGTTGCTGGTATAGTTTATTCCTATTTTAAAAGAAGATTTTGGTGGGGTAACCGCGCCCGTATCGGTTTGTCCAAATACGTATGCAGACGAAAAGATCAATGCCAGAGCCGGCAATAATTTGTACATAGTTTTCATAAATTAATCAGGGTATCAGGTGCAATCATAGCGGTTTAAAATCGGTAAGACTATGGGCCAATGTAAAAGTTTAGTTACAAAATATTTATATTTTTTTGTTAAACTCCGCTAAACTGCAACCGTCATAACATCATAATTTTATTATTTACCATTTAATTAAACACCATGATTATGAAAAAGTTAAGCTTACTGGCAGCCGCAATTATCTGCTCAACTGTCACATTCGCACAAACAACCACTCCAACTACACCACCAGCAACTGCCGGGCAAATGAAAGACCTTCGCCACGATATCCGTGACACCCGAAAAGACAAAGCTGATGCCGCCAAAGACATTAAACAAGGCGATTACAAAGACGCAAAAGGTGATATTAAGGACTTAAAGGCAGACCGAGCCGATATTAAAAGCGATGCAGCTACCCTGAAATCGGAAGGCGTAGCACACCCGGTAGCTAAAGCCGACAGGCAAATTAAAAAAGCCGATGTAAAAGATATCCGTACCGATGTAAAAGATTTACACGCCGATAAGAAGGCTGCAGCTGCCGATGTGAAAAAAGGTGATTATGCAGACGCTAAAACAGAAATAAAAGATGCTCAAGCCGACCGTAAAGACATTAAACAAGATGTACGCACGGCACGCCGCGACGGCATAAAACACCCTATAAAAAGGGCTCGTTAATTTTAAGGGATTGGAATAATGAGCGAAGGCCATCCGGAATCCGGATGGCCTTCTTTTTATCCTAATGATAAGTCCTTATCCCTTTTTTTTCCTTGGCGCTTCGATGGTGCCGTCAAACGATATCGGATCTCTGTTGGTGCTGGTTACACGTAAAGTAGCATATCCATCGGTCGAAACGGTCATAAACATTTTTTGCAACTCCCTATTGTCTTTAGGGACAATGGTTATTTCCCAGCCACCTTTTTGCAAGGTCTTCACCGTATACTCAAACCTTGTCGATGTAAAATCAAGCGCGTTTTTTGTGGGATCCATTGGCGCCTGGTACGATTGCCCGTAGTATGGCAAATAGCTTATCAGGCTATCCCTGTTAATGTGCATATCATAGTCGGTCGTTAAAGCCTTGCCCCCGCCCCGCATGGGATTCATGTAAGTTGCTTCGAAAACGTATGTTCTGTCTGTAAGCAATTGCTTTACCTCTTCAGTTCTTTTAGCCTCGCGTTCTTTCTTTTTATTCTGAGCAGAAGCTGTATTAAATACCAACGAGGTAACAACAAGCAAAAAGGCGAGCCTGGTCGCAAAGGTCATCATGGTTTTCATATTCAGTGCTTTAGGTTAATACGAAGTATACTCAAATTTAACCAATTGTTTTTATAAAATAATAACAATCAAGTCAATTTAAATATTACGAAAACCTTAGCGCCGTCTAGTCAATCCACTCAAACTTAGTATAAGGCACTAAAACTTCAGGAATTTTGATACCTTTTTCGGTTTGATTATTCTCCAATAAAGTAGCAACTATACGGGGCAAAGCCAATGCGCTGCCATTTAACGTATGCGCTAATTGTGTTTTACCTTCGCTGTTGCGGAAACGTAGCTTTAAACGGGTACTTTGAAATGTCTCGAAATTAGATACAGAAGACACCTCCAGCCAGCGCTGCTGTGCCGCGCTCCAGGTCTCCATATCGTAGGTTAATGCCGACGCAAAACTCATATCGCCACCGCATAAACGCAACACACGATATGGCAATTCAAGCTTTTGCAGCAAGCTTTGCACATGCGCGCTCATTTGCTCCAACACTTCGTATGAAGTTTCGGGCTTGACCACCTGTACAATTTCAACCTTGTCAAACTGATGCAAGCGGTTCAGACCACGGACATGCGCGCCGTAAGAACCCGCTTCGCGACGGAAACACGCTGTATAGCCACAATTCTTAACAGGTAACTCGTCGGCCTTTAATATCACGTCTCTGTAAAGGTTGGTAATAGGCACTTCGGCAGTAGGTATCAGGTACAGGTTATCTTCACCTATATAATACATCTGGCCTTCTTTATCAGGCAACTGCCCGGTTCCAAAGCCTGATGCTTCGTTAACTACCAATGGCAGCATCATTTCATCGTACCCGGCTTTTTCGGCTTCATCCAAAAAGAAGGCGATCAATGCCCTCTGCAACTTTGCGCCTTTGCCTTTGTACACCGGGAAACCGGCGCCGGTTATTTTAACACCCAGTTCAAAATCTATCAAATTATACTTTGCTGCAAGCTCCCAGTGAGGTATCGCACCGGCATATAGCTCCGGTTTAGCGCCATGTTCTAAAGCTACTTCGTTCTCCTCAGGTGTTTTCCCTTTCGGGACAGAAGCATGAGGCAGGTTGGGTATCAGCAAAAGTTTGTTTTGCAGTTCCTGCTCGATATTTGATAATTGCTCACCAAGTTTTTTGATATCCTCTTTGTAGGTATTTGATTTTGACTTAACAGCTTCTGCTTCTTCTTTTTTACCATTACGCATCAGCTCGCCAATTTGTTTGGCGGCTGCGTTTGATTCGGCCGAAACACCGTCCAAGGTATTTTGTGTCTGACGGCGTTGCTCGTCTAATTTGATCACCTCATCAACCAACTCAGGCTGTTTAAAATTTTTTACCGCTAAACGTTCCAATACATGTTCCCTGTTTTCGCGGATATAACTAACTTGCAGCATTATTTTATTTTTTTGACAAAGATACAATGAGTTGTCAGTTGTCAGTTGTGAGTTGTGAGTTTTTTTTGGCTCAACTATCCAACTCACTACTCACCATTCACCACTAACAAAATGAGCGGCAAACTTTACTTAGTACCCACACCCATTGGCAACCTGGAGGATATTACCCTGCGGGCCCTGCGTATTTTAAAGGAAGCCGATATTATCCTGGCCGAAGATACACGCACATCAGCACCTATGCTCAAACACTTCGGCATTAGCCAAAAGGTTTACGCACATCACCAGCATAATGAGCATCAAAGCACCGGCGAGATCATCCGTTTTTTAAAAGAAGGCAAAAACATCGCTTTGATATCCGATGCAGGCACGCCAGCCATCAGCGACCCTGGCTTCTTTTTAGTGCGTGAAGCGGTAAAGAACGATTTGCCTATCGAATGTTTGCCCGGTGCAACTGCCTTTGTGCCTGCCCTGGTTAACTCTGGCTTCCCCACCGATCGTTTTTGTTTTGAAGGCTTTTTACCATTAAAAAAAGGCCGGCAAACGCGCTATAAAGCTTTAGCCGAAGAAGAACGCACCATTGTATTTTACGAATCGCCGCACCGCATATTGAAAACGCTGGAAGAAATGGCCACCTACTTTGGCGCCGAACGGCAAATATCCGTATCGCGCGAGCTAACCAAGCTATTCGAAGAAACTGTGCGTGGCACCGTTACCGAAGTAAAAACCTATTTCGAAACCCATCCCGTGAAGGGAGAGTTTGTGGTTTGCGTTGCAGGATTGGAGAATCAAAAAACAAAGAACAAATACCAAAAAGACGACGACGAATAAACAATACAAATTAAAAATATAACATCATTCAAAGCCCCCTCTAAATCTCCCCCGGGAGGGGAGACTTTTAAAAGGCCCTCCCTACCGGGGAGGGTTTGGGTGGGGCTTATTTACATGAAAAAAAACATCCTGTTAGCCATACTTTCCGGTTTACTGCTTTGGATAGCATGGCCGCCAACGCCCTATACCACCTTCATCCTGTTCTTCGGCTTTGTGCCGGTGCTTGTCGCGATGGAGAACATCATCAAATCGCACACACCTAAAAAAGGCGCCCAAATATTCCGTATCACTTTCGTGGGATTCTTTATCTGGAATACCCTGTGCATTTATTGGGTATATAACTCGCTCAAAACTATCGGCCCCGTTGTAGCCATCCCCATTTCGTTGATACCCTATTCGCTCGGACCGCTGTTGATGTCAATCGCATGCTGGTTGTATTACCGCGCCCGTTTGATCACTAACCGCAATTATAGCCTCGCATTATTGGTTTGTTTTTGGATAGCTTACGAATATTTGCACCAAACCTGGGATCTAAAATTCCCATGGATGACTTTAGGTAACGGTTTTGCCGTAAGCCATCAGCTGGTTCAATGGTATGAGTATACCGGCGTTTACGGCGGCACCGTTTGGATCTTGCTATCAAATATCTTTGCCTTTTTAATTTACATTGGCCTAAGCGAGGCGCAAACCAGCGCATTGCGACTAAAGCTAATTACGGGTCTTGTTTTGATCATTTTGCTACCGGTAAGTTACTCTCTGTATACTTATTACAGTTATAAGGAAAATCCCGATCCATCAAACATTGTAGTAGCACAACCCAATATTGATCCTTACGAGAAGGAAGGATCAATACCTGTTGCGCAACAGATCAATTCGCTCATACAACTGTCCGATTCTCTCGGCCAGGTTAACACCGAGTTCTTCATCTGGCCCGAGACAGCTATTGCCGATTCACAGGGTATTAACGAAGATCATATCCGTACTAACCCATACTTTTTACAGGCACAACGCTTTTTACAGAAATACAAGAACGGCAACCTGATAACCGGCATTGAAGGTTACAAGCTATACAACACCCGTAAAACCGAAACTGCCAACCCTACCGACGGTGGCCAGTTTTACGATCGCTTCAACACCGCCATCAACATCGAAAACTCGGCCGAGGTGCAGTTTTATCATAAATCAAAACTGGTCCCGGGTGCAGAGTCGCTACCTTTCAAAAACAGCCTGTCGTTTTTAAAACCAGTATTTGAGCATTTGGGTGGCGCCACGGGCGACTATTCCGGCCAGAAAGAACCAAGCGACCTGTACTCACAAGGCGGCATAGGTGTGGCGCCTGTGATCTGCTACGAATCCATCTGGGGCGAGTGGGTTGCACAATCTGTAGGCAAAGGTGCCCAATTCATCGCCATCATCACTAACGATGGCTGGTGGGAAAACACCTCGGGTAAAGATCAACACCTCGATTACGCCAAACTGCGCGCTATAGAAACCCGTCGCTGGGTATGCCGTTCGGCCAACACAGGTATTTCGGCATTCGTCAACCAACGGGGCGATATCGTACAACACACTGGTTGGTGGGTAAAAACGGCCATCAAACAAAATATCAACCTCAACAGCGATCTCACCTTTTACGTACAACACGGCGATTATATCCCTAAAACCGCCTCTATTATTACCATATTGGGTATTGGCTTTATAGTTGCCGGCCGGTTCAGAAAGAAGCAGGTCACTGCCTCATAGTCTCCCCGACGTCATTGCCAGGGGGGAAATTGTAGGAAATTTTCGGTACTATACTTCCTCTCTGCCCTGCAAGACCAATGAACTAAAAACCAATGAACCAGGCAGGGGGGAAATTGTAAGAAATTTTCGGCTACTTCCCTGCTCTCAGCTTCGCGCTTCAAGCTTCCGGCTTAGTACAATATACTGAATTATTGGCAAATTACAAACATATTTTGCGTTAACGATTGCAGCGGATACCGGCCTTGTGGCTAAGGCCTGCAGGCGTATGAGCGGAAAGCATGGGCCGCAGGCAACGCCCAACAAATAAACTTATTGAATCTGCCTGATAGGAACTCCTAAGCTATTTAAAATAGATTCTGAAATACTTCTTACTTCTACCCTCTGAAATCTGTGAAATTCCATAGTAATGATGAAATTTTGTTGATCCTATTTTTTTAATCAATTAGGTTTTCCGTCTGGTAGTTATCTAACAGTTCATTATCAAGAAGTACCTGAACATTACTAATATCAAGAAAACTGACGTGATCGCCCTCCAGCTCTTCTATATAATCTTCTATCATAACTTTAGAAAGTTTCATGAAATCAGGATTGATCATGATTAATGTATCTATTAAATAATCATATCTTTTTTGTATCTTTTGTTGATCCGCCACAATTAACGTATTTATGCCGTTGTTAATAACCCTACTGATTATTCTTCACCACAAAATCGAGCAGCTCGTAAATAGGTTTTTTGATGATCTTGCCCACATGTATGCCTTGCTCTTTGCAAAGCGCTTTTAGCTCGTCGCTAAACTGATAAGCTATCGATCCTACAAAATGGCATTTGTAGTTGTGATATTCGGGGTAGGTTTTAATGTTAGTCTCGATAAACTCCGAGAAACCTTTTTTTAGCATGCCCTGCGCGTATGCTGAAGTACGCACTTCATTTAAAAAACGGGCAAATGTTGCCAGGTAAGAGTTTGCTTTAGGCCTCTGATAAACATTTTTTATAATGGTTTCTTTATCCAGGTGATAACGTTCGTTAAAAGCTTTTGCTATCTCAGCTGGCATATTACCATATAAAAAATCGCGTACAAGCGCTTTGCCAAACCAACTTCCCGATCCTTCATCGCCCAGCACAAAGCCCAGCCCTTGTTTGCCTTCAAAAATATCTTCGCCATCAAAAAACGAAATGTTAGAACCCGTGCCCAGCACACAGCAAAGTCCTTTTTCCTTACCACATGTAGCATATGCCGAGCCCAGCAGGTCACTATCTACACTAATGAATGTCTTCGGAAATACCTGGCTTAGCGCGTTCGATATCATTTCGCGCCTGTCGGGGTTAGAGCAGCCCGCTCCGAAAAAGAAGATCTCGCTTATCTTAAAATTTCTTTTGATCAACTCGGCACCCTGGGTTTGTACGGTTTTAGCTATCTCTTTTTCCGTTAAAAAGTAGGGGTTAAGGCCGTCTGTCTTAAACTCTTCCGGCTCTCCATCGGGGTTTTCTAACAGCCAATCAGTTTTTGAAGAACCACTATCGGCAACTAAGATCATGCACTTAAACTTTCCAAAACCTTATGAGTGAGCGGTTTGTGGACAAATTGGGTTATGTATTTATTCTCACTTGATAATCTGAAATCTACCGGATCTAACGAAGAAGAAAGCATATAGATCCTGATCTTCTTATCGTCGTCGAGATGCAGTGTATCAAACTCTTTCAAAAATTCAAAACCATCCATAAAAGGCATCCGGATATCCAGGAAGATCACGTCGGGCTCAATTTCTTTTGATTGCAATTTGGCTATGGCTTCGGGCGCCGATTGCATTACGATGATCTTTTCGGCAAAATTACCCGTTTCTAAAATCTTGCGCGTAACAAAATTATCGATAAAATTATCGTCAATCAACAAGCAAACTTTGAAACGAGGTGTCGCCATCAACGTCAAAAATAATAGTTTATATTAATATTCAGCAAAATTTACTGAATATTAATATTATTTGTTATTTCCTTGAGCGTTATCTCGGCAGTTTTTGCCTGGTATTGGGCGGCATAGTAACGCGATTGAGCATCAAGATAGTTTTTTTGCGCCTCACGTATCTCTAATGGGGTAATGTTACCCAGCTTATACTTTTCGAGTGAGATGTCGAGATTACGTTTCGCCACCGCCACATTCGATTGATTGAGCTTTACCAAATCGAGCCCCGAAAGATAACTGATATAAAAATTATTGATCTGCGCTTCTATGTTCTGCTTAACCTGGCTCAGGCTAATATTGGCATTATCTATCTGTATTTTGGCGTTGCGCTCCCTGCGCGATTGATTGAAGCCGTCAAAAATATTGATGGATGCGGTGAGGCCGTAGTTTAAGCCATGCGTGTCTTGCTGACGCGCAAAACCCGCCGGGGTTTTGCTGTTGGTAAAGCCGTAGCCTCCGGTAAGGCCAATTTGCGGATAGCGAAGCGCCTGTACCTGTTTTAAATTGGTTTCGGCCAGGCGGCGGTTAATTTGCGACGATAATATTTTAGGATTTTGCAGTTGCGCCTGGTTAATAATGTCGCCCAAAACCATTTTCTCATCAATAACGATGGTATCGGCAACAGCGAAATCGGTTTGCAGCGGGCGCACCAGCAACTGGTTCATCCGTATTTTCATCGATTTAAACTGTTGTATGTCGCCTAGCAAAGTCGCTGTATCGGTATTTAAGTTCACCTGCGCGTTCAGTATGTCTAAACGCGATGCCCTGCCCACCTCAAATTTATCATTAGCGTAGCGCAGTTGTGTCCGCGATATATCAATAGCACCTTTTTGCGCTATAATGATCTGGTTTTGGTTTACCAGGTCATAATATGTGTTGATCACATCGCTTATCGTGCTTTCGATGGTATCGCGCTGGCTTACCTGGCTCAACTCGTTCAGTTGCTTCAGCTGGTCGTAATTGGCAAACATGCCAAAACCGTTAAAAACCGTCCAGTTTAAATTAATGCCATAATTAATGGTACTGTTATGCGCACCGTTTATAATGGCCTGCGATCCGTCCGACTTGGTTTGGGTGGTGTTTTGTATACTGTTGGTCGATGTAAAATCGCCCGATACCTGCGGCAATATACCAGCGTTACCCAGGGTTACATTATTACCGGCTATCGTGGTGTTGTTTTTAGTTAGCTTGATATTGTAATTGTTTTTTAAAGCAATCTCAATAGCATCCTTGATAGTTAACAAAGGTGCTGCCTGCTGTGCCATCGTGTTAACACCGGCAAGCAGGCAAACAAGCAATATCCAACTCAATTTAACAGATTTGATCATCGTATTTATTCTTTTTCCAGCGAAACTTCTTTCACCTTATGTTTAGATTTCTTTTTAGTTTCATGGTCGCCTTCCTGTTCTGCATCAGGGTCGCGCTTAACGCTCGATGAAAGCATGGCGTACATCATCGGGATAACATAAAGCGTCAATATCAGCGAGAATAGCAAACCGCCCATAATTACGATACCCAGCGACGTACGGCTTTTTGCACCGGCACCCAATGCAAAAGCAATAGGCACAGCGCCCAGTACGCAGGCCAGGGTAGTCATTAATATTGGGCGTAAGCGCGATGTTGCCGCTTCAATTACAGCTTCAAATTTCGGTATCCCTTCGTGTTCCATACGCTGGTTGGCAAACTCTACGATCAAAATACCATTTTTGGTAACCAGGCCTACAAGTGTGATCATACCAATCTCGCTGAAAATGTTGAGTGTTTGGTTAAACAGCCACAACGATAAAAATGCACCTGCAATAGCCAGTGGTACCGTAAGCATTACCACAAAGGGGTCAATAAAGCTCTCGAACTGTGCTGCCAACACTAAATAGATCAGCAATAGCGCAAAGGCAAAGGCATACATAATATTGCCCGAACTTTCAGCGTAATCGCGCGACGGGCCTGCCAGGTCGGAGCTGAAAGATGGGTCTTTAAGTACCAGCTTGCCTATCCGCTGCATTTCGGTCACACCATCGCCAATAGTATGGCCCGGCGCCAAACCAGCCGATATAGTTGCCGATTTAAAGCGGTTAAAGTGATAGATAGATGGCGGGGTGGAATTTTCGGCTATCTTAACTACATTATCCAGCTGTATCAACTTGCCGGCAGAGTTACGCACATAAACCGATTTCAGATCCAGTGGTTGATCGCGGTTGGCGCGGTCAACCTGGGCTATAACCTGGTACTGCTTACCATTTATGATAAAGTAATCCAACCGTCCGGCACTGTAATACAATTGCAGTGTTTGTGCGATATCGCTCACAGCCACACCCAGATCGCGGGCACGGTCGCGGTCGGTTGTTACCGATAACTGGGGTTTGGTAAACTTGAGGTTAACATCCACGCTCTGCAGAACGGTGCTTTTATTGGCTTCCGATAAAAATTCGGGCAACACCTTGCGCAGTTGTTCAAAATCCTGGTTTTGGATAACATATTGCACCGGCTGCGCTGTTTTAGCACCACTGCCGCCGCCGCTAATGGTTTGCTCCTGTATAACCGCGGTTCTGGCGTTTGGTAATTTAGCCAATTGCTTGGTGAGGTAATCCGCCAGTTGCTGTTGTGTCCTTGTCCGTTTATCTGGGTCAACTAAACCCGCGCGGCCAAAGCCCGTGTTCACAGCGCCGCCACCACTAAAGCCCGGGGCAACATAACTGATATTTACCTTCGCTTCGGGGATAGAATCATCAATCAATTGCGATACCTTATCCATGTAACGGGTCATAAACTCGTACGATGAACCTTCGGGCGCGGTTACCGATAAACGCAGCAAGCTACGGTCATCAAGCGGCGCCAGCTCGGCCGGGGTGCCTTTGTATAAAAAGTAAGTCATCACCAGCGAAACTACCAAAATCAACACCGATATCCATTTATGCTTCATAAATCTGGTGAGCGATTCCTGGTACGAGTTAGTCATATTCTGGAAGAAAGGCTCGGTACGTTCGTAGAATTTTGATTTTTTCGAGTTTTTCCTGATCAGTTTTACGTTCAGCATCGGCGTAAGCGATAACGATACAAATGCCGATATCAACACCGCACCGGCTACCACTACCGCAAACTCGCGGAACAGCCTGCCCGTAAATCCTTGTAAGAACACGATCGGCAAAAACACCGCAGCCAACGTTACCGATGTGGATACTACCGCAAAAAATATCTCTGCCGATCCTTCAAATGCTGCCCGGCGTACCGGCATGCCATCCTCAACCTTTTTATAGATGTTTTCGGTCACCACAATACCATCATCAACCACCAGCCCCGTTGCCAATACTATCCCCAGCAGGGTTAATATGTTAATGGAGAAACCAAAAACGTACATAATGAAGAACGCACCTATGAGCGATACCGGGATATCGATCAGCGGCCTGAAGGCAATTAGCCAATCGCGGAAGAACAGGTAGATAATAATCACTACCAGAATGAACGAGATCAGCAGTGTTTCTTTAACTTCGTCGATAGACTGGTTAATAAACCTGGTGTTATCCAGCGCAACCTCCACTTTAATATCGGGCGGCAGGTCTTTTTTAACCTGGTCAAGTCGTTTATAAAAGTCTTTAGCTATCTGTACATAATTCGCGCCGGGCTGCGGCACTATCGCCAAACCAACTTCGGGTATGCCCGATTCTTTTAAACCGGTCTCTTCGTTAGCGGCGCCTAAAATAGCATAACCAACATCACTCAGGCGGATCACATGCATGCTATCTGCACGCAAAATGAGGTTATTAAAATCCTTTTCGGTAGTCAGTTTTCCTAAGGCGCGAATGGTTAGTTCGGTGTTATTACCTTCAATTTTACCTGCCGGTAACTCCACGTTCTCTTTTGCCAAAGCCGCGCTGATATCGCTCGCGGCCAGGCCAAATGCGGTAAGCTTATTGGGGTCTATCCACAAACGCATAGCGTACTGCCTTTGTCCCTGTACGTTAACCGCGCTTACACCGGGTATAGTTTGCAAAGCTTGTTGCAATACGTTTTCGGCATAATCGTCAATCTGTAAAATATTACGGGTATTGCTGCTTACCGTAAGGGTAACGATCTGGTCGGCGTTGGCGTCGGCCTTGGTTACCACCGGCGGCGCGTCGATATCCTGCGGTAGCTGGCGTTGTGCCTGGCCTACTTTATCACGCACGTCATTAGCAGCAGTTTCCAGGTCGGCATCCAGGTTAAACTCTACGGTGATGGCGCTCGACCCTACAGAACTCGTCGACGAAATATTACGGATACCGGGGATACCGTTTATGGCTTTTTCGAGCGGCTCGGTTATCTGCGATTCAATTACATCCGAGTTTGCGCCTGAATAGCTCGTAGTAACGGTAATGATCGGCGGATCGACCGAGGGAAAATCGCGCACACCCAAAAATGTGTATCCAATAATACCGAACACCACGATAACGATGGATAACACAGTGGCCAATACCGGCCTTTTTATACTGACAGAGGATAAACTCATACGTTTTTAATGAATAACTTTTACAACCTTAACTGCCACCTTGGGGCGCATCTGTATAATACCACTCACAATCAGGCTATCGCCGGCCTTAAGGCCATCAACCACCTGTATTTTCGATTCGGTACGGGTATCGGTTTTAATAGCTTTTTGTACAGCGTGGCCTTTTTTAACTAAATACACATTACTGCCTTTAATATCAGGGATAACTGCCTCGGTAGGTACCATAATAGTTTGAGGTATTTGGTCGAGCGCGAAATGTATCTTGGCAAAACCACCCGCTTTTAACAAACCCTTTTTATTATCCGCTTTCGCGCGAAGTGTGATTGAGCGCGACTCGACATCGATATTGGGTTCGATGGCGTATACCGTACCGGTAAACTTATCGCGCGAACTTTCGGTGCTAAAGTTGATCTTGCTGCCCACATGTACTAAAGTAAGGTAGCGCTCCGGTACCGAGAAGGTTATTTTAGCCGGATCAATATTCACCAGCGTAGCTATGGAGCCTTGCGGCGATAAATACCCGCCCGGACTAATATTGCGTAAACCTATCGTTCCCGAAAATGGCGCACGTACAACTGTCTTATCAATTTGCGCTTTTACCGCGTCGGCTTGTGCCTGGTACGAGTTTAACGAGGTTAGCGATGTATCGTATTCTTCTTTGCTAATCGCCTCTTTACTCAACAATATCTTATTGCGGTATTCGGTTTGCTGGGCAAGCTTTATTTGTACCTGTACCTGTTTTAAATTAGCAACCAGGTCTTTATCATAAACCTTAACTAATACCTGGCCCTTCTCAACGTGACTGCCCTCGTTAAAAAAAATGCCGGTAATATTGCCGGCAGTTTCGCTGCGCAGATCAACCTGCTCATTTGCAGCTATAGTACCTGTAATATCAATAGCGCTGCTAAAAGCGGTGTCTTTAACTATCAATACATTTACGGGTACAATGCCGCCTTTTTTTCCTTTTTTACCACCTGCGCCACCAATTGCTGCCTGCATTTCTTTGGCTTTGGCACCATAAAATTTGTTGTAAACCAGATAGGCTGTCACTAAAATTACCAGTGGCCACACAATGTATTTTATCTTCATAATTATTGTATTTTTCGCTTTAAGGTTGTGGTTTTCTTGAGTCTGAATGTAACATCAGTTGAGGTATATGGTTTCAGGTTCTCCGACATCTGCTGGAGCACCTCGTTAAAAACTTTAAGCTTATCTGTACTGATGCCCTCGGTTGCTTTAACATTGAGCAAGCCAAACGATTCGCGGATGGCAGGCAATTCTTTTTGAGCTTTCTCAGTTATTTTGATCAATTGCTGTCGCCTGTCGTCGGGATTAACCTCACGGTAAACGTACCCCTTTTCGGCAAGCGTATCAATAATGCTCACCATATGCGATTTATCTTTACCGGCTATCTCACCTATCTTTTTTTGCGTTAGCTGCCCCTGATTCTCTGCGATCAGCACCAGCATGTAATGGTACCTGTTTAGATCAAGGTGCTCTATCTTTTTCGAGAAAGCACTCAGGTAGGTCTTTGCCAATTGCAATAATTTGCGCGAAATAGGTTCTTCCAATTGCATTATAAATTATGGGAGACAAAGCTATTTAGTTTGCAAACATAATAGTTGTATGTATCAACCATATTACATGCAATTCACTGCCTTTTACGTCTGTTTTTGTGTTTAAAATATATAATTTAGTATTTTGCCCACCATGAAAAAGTTTTTCAGTTTCGCACTTTATTTAATACCTATCCTCATGACATTACGTGCCTCAGCATCTGCGGTAGACCAAACAACAACCATTAATTATACCGTTACCTTCCCCGAAGCCCAGGCGCATTATGCCAATATTGAAATGAGTATCACTGGTATAAAAAATTCTACCGTTGATGTTAAAATGCCGGTTTGGACACCCGGATCGTACTTAATACGCGAATTTGCTAAAAGTGTAGAGGGATTTAGTGCTCATGCCAACGGGAAAGAAATTCCTTCCATCAAGATTAATAAAAATACCTGGCGCATCAGCAACGGCAAGGTGACCGCCATCAAAATAGTTTACAAAGTTTACGCTTTCGAAATATCTGTCCGTACAGCTTTTATCGATGCCTCGCACGCCTTTTTGTCAACGTCAGGTATGTTTATGTACCCGGCTGATAGCCTGCACGTGCCATCAACCATACATATTAAACCCTACAAAGGCTGGACGACCGTATCAACAAGTTTGGATAAAGTGAGTAACGATCCATTTACACTGTACTCGCCGAACTACGACATTCTTTTTGATTCGCCTATTGAGGCTGGCACGCAGGATGTTTTTGGCTTTGATGCCGCAGGTGTAAAGTACGAAGTGGCCATGTGTGGCGGCGGTAATTATAACCGCGAGCAAATGAAGATCGATCTCGCCAAAATAGTAGAAGCCGAAACTGCTATCTATCACGAAAACCCTAACCACCGTTATGTTTTTATCGTACATAATTATGCCAAGGGCGGCGGCGGACTGGAGCATTTAAGTTCGACCGTTTTAGGCGCTTCGCGCGATGGCTATGCTACCGAAGGCACCTATCATAACTTTTTAGCACTGGCCGCCCACGAGCATTTCCACTTATGGAACGTTAAGCGTTTGCGGCCAATTGCCTTAGGCCCGTTTGATTACGATACCGAAAATTATACCCGCAGCCTATGGATTGCCGAAGGCTTTACTACTTATTACCAAAATGTAATTATGCGTCGCGCAGGGTTATATACACCCGATGTTTACCTTGGGGTAATTGCGGCTAACATTACCGGTGCCGAGAACTTAAAAGGCAACAAAACGCAGTCGTTAAGCGATGCCAGCTTTGATGCCTGGATAAAATATTACCGCCCTACCGAAAACACACCAAATACCAATGCTTCGTATTACGGTAAAGGCGCAAACGTGGCCATGCTGCTCGACCTGGAAATCATCAACTATTCAAAAGGCGCCCAATGCCTTGATGACGTGATGAAATACATGTACGATGAGTACTATAAGGTAAAACAACGTGGTTACACCGAAGATGAATTTAAAACCACTTTAGAAAAATACACCGGCATTAACCTGGACGATTTTTATAAAAAATATGTAAGTGGCCTTGCCCCTCTCGATTATAATAAATACCTGGGCTACGCGGGTTATAAACTGGTTGACGATTATGCTGCCAACAATATCCCTATGCTGGGTATAACTGTCGTTACCGGTGGTGGCAAATCACTTGTTACCGGCGTGATGCGTGATAGTGCCGGCTGGATTGACGGCATTAACGTGAACGACGAAATTACGGCTATTGATGGTGTGGCCATTCCCGAGATCGAAAAATTTATCGCAGCCAACAAAAAGGTTGGTGATAAAATTAATGTGAACGTAATTCGCGATGGTATAAAGATGATCTTACCGGTAACCCTATTGCGAAACCCTGGAGTTAAATACCATATCGAAGACAACGGAATTCCGACAGCGAATATGCTCGCAGTAAGGAAGAAGTGGATGAATTTATAGTTTGAAGAAGTCCGAAAGACCGGAAGTCGGAGAGTCCGTAAGTGAAATCCGTTACGTTGTAATCTCTGTCTTGCTGACTCCCGGTCTTTCCGACTTCCGGACTTTTAAGTAAATTAATTAAAACAATTTCTTTCAAATTAATATTATACCTACAGAGAAAGAAATTAAACTAAAATTATTTACTTAAAACAATCTACCATGAACTCATTATTGTATATCATAGCCGTTATTCTGATCATCGGATGGGCATTAGGCGTATTCATGTATTCGGCAACAGGCATTATCCACGTGTTGTTGGTTATCGCTGTTATTTCGCTAATATTGGGCATCATCAGAAGGCCAACAGTGATCTAACTGATTTTGAAATAAAGATTTAAAACCCGGATACTCTCCGGGTTTTTTTGTTGACAACAAGTAATACCTGATAGGATAATGGCTAAGACCAATAAAAAAGGGCATCTTACGGATGCCCTTTAATTTGAGTTAGTTGCAGGTAGAGTTAACTGTATACCCTGGCTAACTGCTCACCACGGGTTAACGCTCTTTCTATACCTGCTTTCTGTTCAGTTAATGTTTCCCGCAATTCAGCACTCAGTTCTGTATTTTCCAGTACCTTTTCATACTCGGCAATAGCCGCCTTCTCATCGGCGGTGCAGGCCTCCAGGGCGGTGCGCTCCGCGTCGCTGCTAATTGTGGTTTTAATGGTCGTCCATAACCGTCCAAGAGCGCTAAAAGTACCGCCAGAAACAGTATTGGCATCGCCACCTAACGAAACTACAGCCGCTTTAAGTTCTTCAGCATACTCATTTCGCTGTATCAGATAGTCGGTAAACAAGGCTTTAAACTCAGGGCCGGTTGCATTATTAGCCGATTGTTTATAGCCTTCCATACCGTCGGTAGTTATCGAAAGCAGGTGCTTTAATTGCGCTATGGTTTTATCATTTACTGCTACTTCTGCCATGTTGTTTGATTTTAAAATTGGTTATCAAATAACCAATCCTTTATTTCTTTTCGGCTTTGGCAGATGTATTTACACAGCTTTCGGCCACTTGTGTCAATAAAGAATCGGCATTCTTTTCTTCGGCCAGTGTTTCTTCCAACAATCCGGCCGCTTCATTATAACCCAAAACTCCGGCTAAAGTTTTCAATGTTCCGTAAGAGGCTATCTCATAATGCTCTACTTTTTGAGCTGCCGAAATAATACCAACATCACGGGTTAAGGTACCTTTTTCGGTCTCGCTCATAATTTCTTCGCCTTCTTTTAGCAGGCCTGCCATGGCTTCGCATTTAACGGCAACTGCTTTTTCGCCGATTGATTGAAACACCTGCTCCAAACGGGTAATGTGGTTTTCAGTTTCGGTTAAATGCGTTTGGATAGTTGATTTCAATTCTTCGGATGTTGCACCTTTGATCATCTTGGGCAAGGCTTTGCTTAAATGCTTCTCGGCCCAATAAATGTCCTTCAATTCGTCAACAAATAGTTCGTTCAATGCAGAGTCCTCAAGTTCTGCAACCTCTGGTGATATTGCTGTTGTTTTCATAAATTTTTATGTTTTTTATATGTAGATTCAACATCAGCAGAGGTTAATAGTTTTATTTATTAGAAAATTTATTTCTTATTAAGATATAAACATTAAGCGCCTTTTTTGGTTTGTAAACTCGCCATCAGTTGATCGTACAGGTCGTCTCCGGAAGCTTTTTTAGGTTTCAGTTTCTTAATGGTTGGCCTTTTGCCCTTGGCTTTAAGCTTAATGATGTTCAATAGCTCGTCCGAGTATTCGTCCTTAAATTTGGATACATCGAATTTACCGGCATATTGTTCAATCAGGGCAATGCCCATATCCAACTCTTTTTTACTCACTTCGGGTTTGGCAGGTGCAGCGATCTCTTCGGGCGAACGGATCTCCTGGGCAAAGCGGATCCGGGTTACTATCAGCACATTTTCGAGCGGGTGCACAATACACAAACTTTCGGAACTGCGGAGCACAAAACGCGCAAGCCCGGCTTTTTTTGTTTGCTGCAACGCTTTTAACAGCAGCGCATAGGCTTTGTTGTTTTTGCTGTCGGGTTCTACATAATACGATGTTTCGTAAAACATAGGGTTTACCTCGGCTATGTCGACGAAGCTTTCAATAGCGATTTCGCGACTTTTTTCGGGAGCGGCCTCTTCAAAATCGTGTTCATCCATCACCACATAGTCGTCGTCAAGCTTATAGGCCTTCACAATCTTATCGTACGGCACTTCTTTGTGCGTATGCTCATTAACCCGTTGAAAACGGATACGTGAGTGGTCGCGCCCGTCGAGCATGTCAAAATCGAGCGAGCTGCTTTGTGTAGCCGAATATAATTTGATGGGGATATTAACCAGGCCAAAACCGATTGACCCTTTCCAAATTGATTTCATAGTAATAAATGATTGGACACTTATTACAACTGTAGAAATGGAAAAGGGTTTTGATGGATTTACACCCTGCCTCTTGTCAGCAACAAGTTTAAATGCTCGGTGAGTATCTGGCCCATCGTATCGCATTTATCAAAAACGGATGTTTTATGATGTTCTGATAGTTCGGCAACAAGCTGAATAACCTTTTCTTTTGGGGATATTTCCTGGATACGCATTACCTCTAAAACATCGTTTAACCGTCTGCTGGCCATCCGCATGCGGTGCGACACCAAACTGCGTTCCTCTTCCTGGTACTGCTTCATGGTGGTTTCGTTAATATATTTCATCCCCAGGTTAACCAAAACGTTGTTTTCCTTAAAAAAATGTGGCAGATAAAATTTCCGCCGGCCTTCGTACGATTGCTGATCAAAATCTATCGCACGGATGCGGTATTGGTTTCCCTCAATATCGGGTGTAATATCAACCACAAAATTATACGACCGCATATCTCCAAGCAGCCTTACAAAGCAACGCTCGTTAAACTTAACAAACTCCTTACAAATACGGATCTGATTAAATTTGGTGGTGTGTAAACGGTGTTCAATAAATATATCACCTGGCAAACCGGGTATGTGTTCTTCGATCAAAGTATTGCCGTTAGAGATATAAGAAATACGGTTAGGCGACAGGATATGCTCCAGCTCCAACCCATATACCCGCGAGGCATCGGCCACTTTAATATAAAAGTGATCGTAGTTATCATTAAACCGGTTAATAATGCGGATGCGGAACGGCTTTGAATTACCAAAGGTGCAATAATCGATACGCGCTACAGACAAGTGCTCCATTACCTGTATATCGCCATCGGTATGCAGTAACGCGTAAATATAAGTAAGGCTCGGGAAAAGATCCTTCATCTCACTTTCATCGTAATACACCGTTTGCCAAAGGGTGTCTGTACCATCCTTATTTAACAACGGGGTATGAAAGTTAAAACGTAACAAGTCCGAATATTGCACGGGCAATTTAACCTCGCGGTTATATTTCTCCAGATATTCGCGCAGCGGGTCAATTATGGGGTAAAAGTACTTTTTACGTGACGGGACATCTTCGCGGGGTAATTCGGACATACTTTAAAGATATGTGCAAATATGCGAATGTGCAAATGTGCAGATGGATTGAGCCATTTCATTTGCACATCTGCACATTTCCTAATTTGCACATTTATCAATTACTTAATCTCAAAAATCGCTCTGATCTGGAAGTTAAGCTTGATCTTTTTAAAATCGATATCACTATCTGCAGCACTTTGGTCGGCAGCTACAAGAGTGTTAGCCTTAAAGGCGAAGTTCCGCATCATCGGACTGGGATTGTTGTCTTCAACCTCGGTTATGTCAATAGCTCCACCCAATTTTTCGCCAATCCCATCAAGCAGGTAAGTCGCTTTATCTTTAGCGGCTATCAAAGCTTTCAGTTTTAGCTCCTTTTTAAGCTCGGTCATTTTACTGTAATCGTAGCTTTCAATATAAGTCGACTCAATTCCTTTTGGATCAACACTGCCCAATATCTGGTTAACTTTGTTCAGATCGTGGAACTTGATGCGGTACTGCTTACTGGCCAAAAAATTAGGGTCTTTCTTTTTTTGATAGGTGGTATAGCCGCTGATGTTGTTTACTGTAAAATCTTCCTTAGGTAGTCCTGCGGCCAGCACTGCTTTCTCCAATTGGTTTTCTAAAACATCAATGCTTACCCGGTTACGGCCGTCCATATATTCCTTTAGCGATATACTGAAATAAATGATATCGGGGGTAACTTCGGCTTCGGCGGTTCCGGTAACTTCAATTTTTCTTCTCAGGTCGACAGTTTGAGCGTTAGCAGCAACGGTAAATAGTACAAGGGCTGCAAAAAATAACTTTTTCATAATCTTATTTGTGTTTGTGTATGCTCTTAGGATGCGGTCAAAGCTGACAATCCATAAGTGCATAAGTAACTAAACTGATACAATAAGGTTTTGTTGAATGTGCAGATGCTCTTATAATGGTACAATGAATAAATTCTGATAAAGCAAAAAGGGAACCTGTTATCAAGCTCCCTTTTTATAATTCATTTGCACATCTGCACATTTCCTCATTTGCACATTATTCTTCTACCACTTCACTGTTGATGCTGGTCTCTTCGATGGTTTCGTGTTTGAAGTAGTGTTTCTGATAGATCAATATCAGGATAACGCCCACCGAAATAGCCGAATCGGCCAGGTTAAATATCGGACGGAAGAAAATAAAATCTTCGCCTCCCCATATCGGGAACCATTTTGGGAAATAGCCTGAAATTAACGGGAAGTAAAACATATCGACCACACGACCGTGGAATAAACGATCATAATGGTAAACAATGCCATAAAAGGTAGAATCGATAATATTACCCATGGCGCCGGCAAATATGAGCGATACGTTCATAATCAGTCCGCGATGGTATTTATGTTTTACCAGGTAATATAGGCCGTAGCCAATACCGCATACAGCAGCAATGCGAAACAGGGTTAATGCCAGTTTACCCATGTCGCCACCCAGTTCCAGTCCCCAGGCCATGCCATTATTCTCAGTATAATGCAGCATACCGTATTTGCCCATAAACCTGATCTCCTGGCCTATGTACATATGGCTTTTAACCCAGATTTTGATAACCTGATCGGCAATGATAATTAAAGTAGCAGTCAAGAAAGGTTTTAAGTACGATCCTTTCATTCTGGCTATTGTTTCAATTTAGCTTCCATACTTAAAGTAGTATGCGGTACCGCGCGCAGACGCTCCTTTTGGATCAGCTTGCCGGTTTCGCGGCAAATACCGTAAGTTTTATTTTCGATACGTACCAAAGCAGCTTCTAATTGCTCAATAAATTTTTTCTGACGGGCAGCCAATTGGTTGATCTGCTCTTTCTCTAATGTGGCCGAGCCATCCTCTAAAGTTTTGTAAGTGCCGGCAGTATCATCTGTACCGTTGCTGTTTGGGTTACTTAATGACGAAGCTAAGTTGTTAAGCTCCTCTTTAGCCATGCGTAATTTATCTAATAGCAATCCTTTAAACTCTTGTAGTTCCGAGTCGGAGTAGCGGGTTTTTTCGTTTTCTGTTTTCATTATACTTTACTTATAACAATCAATATTTCATTTTCATCAATCTGCACTATATCGCCTTCATGTAATTGTGCGTCAAGCTCTAAGCTATCGGCTAAAATTTCGGCGCAAATATAGGCTAAATTATTTTTTACAGCATCGTTAATATAAGGGTGCTCTTTTATACGAACCTTTATCTTATCAGTTACCTCAAATCCTTTGGTTTTGCGCAGGTTCTGTATCCTGTTGATCAGTTCGCGGGAGATTCCTTCCTGTTTCAGCTCTTCGGATATGTTAACATCTAAAGCTACGGTTAGTTTGCCCAAATTTGCAACCTGCCATCCAGGCACGTCTTCGGCGATGATCTCGACATCCGATAATAGTATCAGGTATCGGGTATCAAGTATCGAGATTTGTCCCTCCGCTTCTATTTCGGCTATCTGTTCAGCTGTGAAATTGCTGATCGCTTCGGCTACCATCTTCATATCCTTACCCACCTTTGCCCCCAAAGCCTTAAAGTTTGGCTTGATCTTCTTTTTAACAAACCCTGCCGTATCGGTGATATATTCAACATTTTTAATGTTGGTTTCCGATAGGATCAGCTCTTTAACCAGTTCAACCTGCTGCTTAAAGTTCTTGTCCAATATAGGTAATAATATCCGGCTTAAAGGTTGCCTTACATTAATGCCTACTTTTTTACGTAACGACAGCACCAGCGATGATACATCCTGCGCCAGCTGCATACGCTCTTCTAACGCTTTATCAACCTGTGCCTCAATATACTCCGGAAAATCGGCTAAATGCACCGACTCTACCTTTTCCTTTTTGGTGATGCCGTTCAGATCGCTGAACAAACGCTCGGAGAAGAACGGCGCCACCGGCGACATTAATTTGGCAATGGTTGTTAAACAGGTATATAACGTTTGATAGGCCGAAAGCTTATCTTCTGAGTTATCCGAACGCCAGAAACGGCGACGGCTTAAACGCACGTACCAGTTGCTTAAATGCGCATCCACAAAATTCTGGATAGCGCGGGTAGCTTTGGTAGGCTCAAAATCGGCATAAAAATCATCAACCTCTTTGGTTAATGTATTTAATAACGAGATGATCCAGCGATCAATCTCCGGACGGTTAGCTATCGCGATTTCAGCTTCGCTGTAATTAAAGCCATCGATATTCGCGTAAAGCACAAAGAAAGAGTAGGTATTGTATAAAGTCCCGAAGAATTTGCGGCGCACTTCGTCCAGCCCTTCCAGGTTAAACTTGAGGTTATCCCATGGCGATGCATTACTGATCATGTACCAGCGGGCGGCATCGGCGCCGTATGTTTCAATGGTTTCGAACGGATCAACAGCGTTACCTAAACGCTTGCTCATTTTGTTGCCGTTTTTATCCAGCACCAAACCATTGCTTACTACGTTTTTAAAGGCTACGCCTTTATTGCCAACGCGTTTGTTTACTTCTTTGATCTCGTCGCTGGCTTCGCTTAGCATTACCGCGATGGCGTGCAGGGTAAAGAACCAGCCACGGGTTTGGTCGACACCTTCGGCAATAAAATCGGCCGGGTAAGCATTTTCAAAACCTTCTTTATTCTCGAATGGGAAATGCCATTGCGCATAAGGCATAGCGCCACTATCAAACCAAACGTCGATCAAATCGGGCTCGCGGAACATTTTTTTGCCTGTAGGCGATACCAATATCACATCGTCAACATACGGGCGGTGCATATCGGGCAAATTGAAACCCTCCGGTAAAAAGCCTGCTTTGATCGATTTCGCGATCTCTTCGTTCAACTGTTCAATCGAACCAATGCATAACTCTTCGGTACCTTCTTCGGCCCTCCAGATCGGCAGCGGTGTACCCCAGTAGCGTGAACGCGACAGGTTCCAATCCACCAAATTCTCCAGCCAGTTACCAAAACGGCCAGTTCCGGTCGATTCGGGTTTCCAGTTGATGGTTTTATTCAGTTCAACCAATTTATCCTTTACCGCCGTGGTTTTAATGAACCAGCTATCCAGCGGATAGTATAATATCGGCTCATCGGTACGCCAGCTGTGCGGGTAACTGTGTTCGTATTTTTTAACGTCGAAAGCTTTGTTATCTGTTTTGAGTTTGATCGAGATCAATACATCCGTCCCTTTAAAGCCGGGTGCTTCGCGTTCTTCTTTACTGTAGTATTCTTCTTTAACGTATAAGCCGGCAAAATCGGTCACCTCGTCAACAAACTTACCTTGCTTGTTCACCAGAGGCACTTCTTTACCGTTCTCATCCTTCACCATTACCGATGGCACGCCGTTCTCTTTACAGGCCCTAAAGTCATCCGCGCCAAAAACAGAAGCAGTGTGTACGATGCCTGTACCATCTTCGGTGGTCACAAAATCCGCCGGGATAACACGGAAGGCATTTTTTTCAAGGTCCTCGTTAGTTACATACGGCATCAATTGGTGATAGCGCAAGCCTAACAGGTCCGTACCTTTAAAGCGTGCCTTTACCGTCCATGGGATAACTTTATCACCATCCTTGTAATCTTCAAAACTGGCGTTCTCGCCTTCGGCCTTAAAATATTTGCTCACCAAAGCATTGGCCAATACCACGCTTACCGGTTTAAAGGTGTACGGGTTAAAGGTTGCTATTTTAACATAGTCGATATTTTCGCCAACGGCCAGTGCGCAGTTTGATGGCAGGGTCCATGGCGTAGTTGTCCAAGCTAAAATTACGGTATCCTCATCAGCCTGTTCAAATAAAACCGGCATCAGCGAGTGTTGCTGGTCGTTCTTTAAATGAAACTCTGCAACAATCGTCGTGTCCCTAACCATTTTGTAGGTTCCCGGCTGGTTCAACTCGTGCGAACTTAACCCCGTGCCCGATTTTGGCGAGTAAGGCTGTACGGTATAACCCTTGTACAGCCATCCTTTTTTATACAATTCGCCCAGTATCCACCAAAGCGATTCGATATATTCGTTTTTGTAGGTGATGTACGGATCTTCCAGGTCCACCCAGTAACCCATCTTTTCGGTCAGGTCGTTCCAGATGTCGGTATAGCGCATCACTTCCTTACGGCAGGCAGCGTTATAATCTTCGATCGAGATCTTTTTGCCGATATCGTCCTTAGTGATCCCCAGCGATTTTTCAACCGCCAGCTCAATCGGCAGGCCATGGGTATCCCATCCGCCTTTACGTTTAACCTGGTAACCCTTCAGGGTTTTGTAACGGCAAAAAATGTCTTTAATAGAGCGCGCCATCACGTGGTGAATGCCCGGCATCCCGTTAGCGCTCGGCGGCCCTTCGTAAAACGTGTAGGGTTTGCTTTCCGGACGGCTGCTGATGCTTTTTTCGAAGATGCTATGCTCTTTCCAGAACGCTAACACATCCTTTCCTATTTTCGACAGATCAAGTTGCTTGTATTCCTTGTACATCAATACGTTTACCTCATTTTTTAAGAGGTGCAAATTTAAGGAATTTTAATGTAAAAAGGTAGTTTTTTGTTTAAGATGGGGAGCTGAAAAGGTAAGTAGCAGTAGCACGCGCAGTGGCAGAAATATTGAAGAGATGAGTTGCAGTGCCACTGGCAGTAGCAGGATTGGTTTTAAGTTGGACAATCTGTTAATCTTACAACTGCTACTGCTGCTTCAAACTGCCACTTTAAAAATTTGGGCGTTTCCCTGCGGGCCGCGTCATCCGCTCATACTACACAAGGCATTAGCCACAAGGCCGGTATCCGCTACTCCCCCTAACGCAATCATTTCGGTGTAATCAAAATCAATCGGTGTAATCCGGCAATAAATCCGAAATCGAACATCCCAATTCCGAAATCAAAAAATTACCTTTGCTCCCATGAATCCCAAATACCGTAAACCCGTTATCCTGTTTTTAGCCAGCTTTTTACTCATTGGTTTAGGTATGGCAAGCCGTGTGATGCGCTGGCCCGCCGCCGATATTACTTTTGGCGCAGGGATGATCGTGCAGATGTTTTCGATCTTGTGGTTAATCGTCGTGATTATTAAACCGGTGAAGAAGGGGTGAGAAGCTTTTATGAAAAAACTGAGTATCGCATTTATTTTGTTGCTGTTGATGCTCAACGGCTACGGACAAATTCCCAACACCAACCAGCTATGGGTCCTTAAGCAAAATAAAACTGGTAAGACTTACACTTTCAAAAATCCGGATTCGACGGTTACTTATCTGAATATTTAGGAACGATATATGATCTGAAACGCACACAGTACAGAATACTTAACTCGATCTGGATATGGGGACTTTCAAAAAGAGCAACTAACAGGATATTTATTTACCGCTATAAGCATACCTATGTTGGCCAATACGCAGTGACCACAACCTACGATCTTCCGGATAGAATTTTAAATAATCAACTCGCTTTCTTAAATGCAAATACTGCTGAAAAGCCTGATTGCGATGCAAAAACTTATATTGACTTCGACCATGGCCCTCCAAAAGAAATGTTTGTTAAATGCAGAGGTAACTCTGGCGACATCTGGAATTTTTTCAAATAATCCGGGTTGCCCATTGATCGTCAATCGGTGTAATCAAAAATCGATGCAATCATTACCCCTCCCCAAATACTTAACCCACACCCAACACTGAGTTAACCTTAAAAACAGATGTTTGCGGCCTAAACCACCTCACAATGCGTTACAGGCTCCTCATCCTTTTATCTTTATTGGTATTGCAAATTGCAAACGCCCAAAACAAACCAAACAGCACTCCATTTATCGCCAGTCCGTATTTACAGATCGGCCGCGAACCATCGGCAACATCACTTAGTTTACTTTGGCACGCTGCTGATGTAAACGCAAACTGGAGTGTGGAATATTCCGCCAAATCTAATGGCGACTGGAAAAAAACCGAAGCGCCTACATTTAAACATATCGCGGTAGCGGGCATCGCTCCGCACAGGGTTTATAATACCGTATTTAATGGCCTTACCTCCGGAAGCAACTTTTTTTACCGTGTGTTACTGAATAACAAAGTGGTGTTTTCGGCCGAGGCACATGCACCACGATCAGCTACGCAGCCATTCCGCTTTGTTACTTTTGGCGATATTGGCGCCGAAACTCCCGACCAAAAGCTATTGGCCACACAAGCTTACCTGTCAAAGCCCGACCTGGTAGTTGTACCGGGTGACATTGTTTACGAAAATGGTTTGATATCCGAATATCGTTCAAAATTTTGGCCGGTATATAATGCTGATAAAGCAGATACCGCCGGCGCGCCGTTGATGCGTTCGGTACCGTTTGCAGCCGCGGTTGGTAACCACGATTCGGACAATCAAAATATAGATCAACATCCCGATGGCTTAGCTTACTTTATGTATTGGGACCAGCCGCTTAACGGCCCGGCAAATAACGCAGGCGGACCGCTCTTCCCCGCATTGCAAGCAAACGAAGTAAACAGAAAAGCTTTTCTGGAAGCCGCCGGTGATGCCTTCCCGCGAATGACGAATTACTCGTTTAACTATGGCAACGCGCATTGGCTCATCATTGACTCGAACCCGTATGTTGATTTTACAGACAAGGCCCTAACCGATTGGGTAACAAAAGACCTGGCTTCGGCTAAGGATGCCACCTGGCGCTTTGTGATATTTCATCACCCGGGTTTCAGCTCCTCTATCGAACATGCCGAACAGCAACACATGCGTTTGCTTTCGCCCATATTTGAAGTCAATAAAGTTGATGTGGTGTTCAGCGGACACGTGCATAACTACCAGCGCTCATTCCCGCTTACATTCGCGCCAGCTAAAAAGGGCACCTTGTTGGTTGGCGGAAAAAACAACAACCCGGTACGTGGCCGGGTTGTGCCGGGCTTGTGGGCACTTGACAAAGCTTATAACGGCAAAACCGCCACCAAACCAAACGGCGTTATTTATATAGTAACCGGCGCCGGCGGCCAGGAACTGTACAACGTTGAGCAAAATGATAATCCGGACTCGTGGCAAAAATTTACCGATAAGTTTATTTCGAACGTACACTCGTTAACTGTTACCGATGTTGATGGTAATAAATTATCCATCCGCCAGGTAGCCGCTAATGGTAAAGAAATAGATTCGTTTGTGATCACGAAGTAGGGGCGAAGATCTCTCCGCCGGTTAAGCGCGTAGTTTACCCGGCAGAGAGATCTTCCATCGCAGACAAGTATAAAGCAGAAGATTTCTCGTCGCTGCGCTCGCTCGAAATGACAATTGAGAAAGAAGCGTTAAAAAATCCCCCTATTCGCTCCGCCATCAATTTGTATAGTGGTACCGGTAATATAAGCTGCCGGTTCGGAAGCTAAAAAGGCTACCAGCGCGGCCAGTTCTTCGGGTTTGCCGATACGGCGCAACGGAATCGTTTGACTTTTTTCTTTCAGCGCGGCTTCAAAGTTATCACCCTGGGGCATGGTTTCTTTGATCCGTCCGGTTAAAATCAAGCCTGGCGCAACGTTGTTAACCGTAATGTTATCGGGGCCAAGCTCATCGGCTAACAGTTTAGCCATACCCACCACGCCCATGCGCATACTGGTTGAGAGTACCGAGTTAGCCATGACATATTTCACCGACGCGCTGATGATGTTAACAATGCGCCCGCCACCGGCAGTGCGCATATGCGGTACAACCAAACGGCTGGCACGCACAAAGCTCATCAGGTTTTGGTCGAAAGCGGCCTGCCATTGTTCATCGCTAAAGGTTTCGAATTTATTGAAAGGAGGACCGCCAGCATTGTTTACTAATATATCTAACCTGCCAAAAGCTTTAACGGTTTCGGCAACGATGTGTTCCAGTTGTTCGGGCTTGTTGACATCGACAGCGATGGCTATCACTTTACCTTTCGCCGTTTTGCGGATCTCACCGGCAGTGGCTTCCAGCTCCTGTTGATTGCGTGAGCCAATGACAACATTGGCACCCTCTGCAGCTAAAGTTATAGCAATTGCTTTGCCCAGGCCCTTACTCGCTGCCAATACCAGGGCCACCTTGTTTTGAATTTTTAAATCCATAGTGCAAGGTAAAGAATTATCTTTTCACATGTCATTTCGAAAGCCATAAGGCTGAGAAATCTTTACCGAGCGGCTCGTCAATTACATAATGGTAAAGATCTCTCGTCGCTGCGCTCACCCGAGATGACAATTTCGAACGAAAAAGCGTTAGCGATTGAAGCGGATACCGGCCCTGTGCTTAAGGCCTGCAGGCGTATGAGTGTAAAGCGCGACCCGTAGGGGAACGCCCAAACATCAAACTACTTACAATAATTTACGGAAAAACTGACAACCCGTAACTGACAACTAAGACGCCGCTACCAACTTGCTGGTGCTGCGGTAAATAAACTCATTAAAAATATGACGGCGTGCAAAGCGGCCCGGCGAATCAGCATTAACCAATTTGATATAGGTGTTGCGCGGAACGTTGAAATACTCGTATTCGGCACCATCAAAAAACTTAATGGTCAATATTTGTTTTTGATAATCAAAGTCGGCAATATTTGAGTTGGCAGTTGTAGCGGTATATTCGGCCATTGTTTGCTCGCGGGTTTCGGGAGCTATGCTTACCAAAAAGTGATAGGCTTCGATAATGGTTTTGCTTTTCTCTTCAGCTTCAAGCTTTTGCTCATGGTTATCATGAAAACGGTCGGGATGCCAGGTTTTCATTAAACTTTTATATACCGACCGGAGCTCGGTTAATGTACTTGCTTCGGTTGTACCTAAAAGCTTACGATAATCTACTATTTTCTTCATTTGCCGCAAAGGTATGGATAATATCTGCCAAAACCTATCTGCAACTCACTTCCGTTCAATAACTTAATGTTAAGCAGCGCTTTCATGGTTAACAAAATGTTAATTAACGGTTAGGTAATTATTACTTTAACTTCGCAGCGTGACTAAAGATACCTTACCTACCTACGCAATTGTTGAATTATTAATACGCCTGGCACAGATAGATCCGCACATTGGCGATTATAAAGGGCACGCTGTTTATACAGATGCCGTGATCGTAAAAACCACGTTGGGCAATATCACTTTTTCAAAAATCCTCATCGGGCAACAGTTTAACCATCCGGAATTAATAACGGAAGCCGAACTGAAAAAGGTAGCAAAAACCTTAAATCGGCAAAATAAGAGCAATAAAATTTAATGGATGCTATTTTTAGCATAAAACAGGCGTTGCGAAGACAGGGCAACACCGTATAGTTTGGAAAGATAACCCTGTAGCTATGCAGCTACAGGGTTAATATGTATTAACCGGATTGAACCGGTGTTATGTGAAAGATTTAAAAAAAGGCAAGCAATAAACTGATCCCTTTGTTAAACTTACAGGCTAATTAAAGGGAGATAACTATCTTTTGTAACCACCGCCGCCGCCGTAACCGCCGCCGCTGTTACCACCACGATTGTAACCACCGCCGCCACCGCCAGATGGGCGATTGCCGCTACGGAAACCACCGCTGCTGCGTTCTTTTTTCTCTTCTGCTTCGTTTACAACAATAGTTCTTCCGTAAAGCTCTGCTCCGTTTGCTTCTGCAATGGCTTTTTTGGCTGCTTCTTCGTCGGGCATTTCAATAAAACCAAAACCTTTACTGCGGCCAGTTTCTCTGTCGGTAATAATTTTCACCGAAGTAACTTCACCAAATTCTTCAAATACTTCCTTTAATTCACTTTCTTCAACTTTAAAAGGAAGGCTTCCTACAAAAATGTTCATGCTTGCTATTAATTAATTTTTAATGTTTAGGCAAAAGTATATTAAATAAACTGAGTTGCACAATATCGACCCGCAAAATGACGATTTTTATCAAAAATAAAATGCGGTTTTTTTAATATTTACTACAAAATAGCTTGCGTTATAGTTTTGCCGGGTTCATGCTAATAACTTTTACGCCCGTTTAATTGTTTTAGTTGCCTGTAAATATTTTATAGCGATTAACAAACTGCTAAACAAAGCATTAATTATTTGTTAAACTAACGAGAGTTGCTACATTAGTAAGGCATAAATTATCTTTAAGCAAACTGTAGTCACTCATGAACTGGAAACTGAGCTTTCAACTGTCAATGTTCGGCCTTATCATGGCTTTCGGAACGGTATCTCTCATCCCCGAGAAATTTGAACCTGTATTCTGGCTGGTAATTTTTTCGGCCTGCGCTTATGTGATTGCCAAAGTTTGCACAACTAAGCATTTTTTACAGGGCTTTTGGGTGAGCATGTTTAACAGCCTATGGCTAACGATAACGCATGTGGTATTTTTTAAGACTTATGCCGCGCACCATGCTGGAACGATCAGATCGTTTGACAGCTTGCCCTTTCACGATCATCACCGTTTAACCCAGCTTATCATGGGCCCGGTTATAG